>FWPV01002795.1_pt1 | contig 41390 bp, 37 predicted proteins | sample 2228371 | NCBI WGS metagenome assembly FWPV01 (sample SAMEA103939776, study PRJEB20133) | metagenome
CTCCGACACGCACCCGGCGGCCCCGTGGGCCTCCGCAAACGCCCCCTTGACCAGGGCAATGGCGGCAATGAGCCGGGCCGGCATCCGCCAGCCGCTGATGGCAAAGTTGCCCACGGCGCGGGCCGTCTGCGGCCCGTAACGGGCGGCGATGGGCACCGCCACCTCGCCCATGGTGTCGTGCTCTCGCCTCGTATCCCCCTCGTCCACACGCACCCCCTCGAGCCGGGAACGAGCATCGCCCCGTGCCACGACCTCAACTGTACCCGCTCGCGGACCCGGCCCACAGCGGCCCGCAGCGCACAGACCCGCCCGTCACGGCTTGGGCGCCTCACCCTTCGGCAGGAGGAGGGAGGCGACGGTGGCCACCGCCAGGATCGCCGCCACCACCAGGAGGGAGAGCGCGGTCGGAACCTCGACGACATCGGCCAGCAACATCTTCACCCCTATCAGGACCAGGATGAGGGCCAGGGCCGGCCGCAGGAAGCGCAGCGCCTGGATGGCGCCGGCCAAGACGAAGTAGAGGGCGCGCAAGCCGAGGATGGCGAAGATGTTGGAGGAATACACCACGAACACGTCACGACTCACCGCCAGCACCGCCGGCACCGAGTCCACGGCGAACATCACGTCGGTGCTCTCGATAGCGAGGAGCACCAGGAACAATGGGGTGACTCGCCACCCCTGCGCCCCCCGGACGACGAACTGCTCGCCGTGGTAGGAAGCTGCCACCGGCAGCACCCGGCTCGCCCACCGCACCACCAGGTTCCGCTCGGGGTGCACCTCCCCCCCCTCGCCGAGAGCGAGGCGCGCACCGGTGGCCACCAGCAACGCCCCCAGCACGTAGACGAGGACGTGGAAGCTCTCGAGGAGGGCCACGCCGGCGACGATGAACACACCGCGGGTCACGAGGGCTCCGACGATCCCCCAGAAGAGGACCCGCCGCTGGAACTCGGGCTGCACCCCGAAGTAGGCGAAGAGGGCGAGGAAGACGAACAGGTTGTCCACCGACAGGGACTTCTCGATGAGGAACGCGGTGAGGTAGGCGAGGGCCGCCTCTCGGCCCCGCGTGGCGTCGACGAAGAGCGCGAAGGCGAGCCCGAGGCCGACCCAAAACAGGCTCCACCAGGCCGCCTCTCGGACGTTCTCGCGGTGCGCGTGGCGGTGGAAGACGAGCAGGTCGAGGACCAGGAGCCCGACCACCAACCCGCCGAGGACCAGCCACGCCATCGCCGTCACCTCGTCCCCGCGAGCTTCCCTGCCCGGTCCCTCACCACTCCTCCCGCTCGGCGCCCAGCGCCGGACCGAAGAACACCGCGTTGGCGAAGAGCAGGAGGCTGCTGCGCGGCATCGCCCGGATCACGGGATCCTCGGCAAAGGCGATGACCCGTCCCCGTCCGTGTTCCTGGACCATGAGGTAGCCCTTGTCGGCGAGCAACGTCGGCGACGCCGGGAAGAGAAAGCCGGACTGCACGAGTTCTGCCTCGCCGGCGTAGACGCCGACGTTGCGCCCCTTGTCCAGCTTGAGCGGCAGGAGGACGCGGCGCGAGTTCACCAGGACGTCCGCGCGAGCGAGCGGGAAACCGGCTGAGAGCAGATGCTCCGGGTCGAGGCGTACCCGCACGATCGCTCCGGGTACCGAGGGCGGTTCCTCCTCCTCCGGGACGATGAACTTCTCGATGTCGAAGCGCCCCCCGGCCCCCGAAGCGCCATCCCCCCGCTCCTTGCCCGGGGTCTCTGCCGGGGTCCGCTTCTCCGACCTCGTGGCGAGGAGACCGACCTTCTCGTCCGCGAGGAACCTGGCTCCCTCCCCGACAGCCACGAGCACACCGCCGTCCCGGACCCACTGGGCGAGCTTGCCAACCCCCTCCTCCCCCAGGATGAGGGGGTAGCGAAAGCGAGCGCCATCGGGGACGACGATGACGTCCATGTGGCGCAGGTCGGCCGACCTCACGCCGCCGGTCCGGACGATGCTCGTCGGATACCCCAGGGTGGTTTCGAGGGCGTGGCGCAGATGGCCAGCGCTGGTCGGCGAGGTGGGCACGTCCCACAGGACCGCGACCCGGGGCGGACGTACCCGCAGCACCGAGGTGGAGCCGAGATCGATGCCCTCATCGACGTAACCGGTGTCGGCGCCGACCACGTCCACACCGAAGCGGGCCGCCAGGGTCCCGAGGGTCGCGCGGCGCTCGGCCGCCTGCCCGCCGCTGCGCACCACCAGCGTGCCGCGGCCAAACTCGCGGCCGGCCAGGCGAAACGGTTTGCTGGCCACACCGACCTCGATCCCCTCGGCCAGGAGGGCGGCCAGCACCCGGGCCGACGCCACCCCCGTCCAGGGCACCAGCCACGCCACTCGCCCCTCGCCCCGCACGACGCCGGGCCGCAACGCGTTGCCGTTGACAGGTTCGAACTCGGTCGACGGGCGCCACTGGGCCACCTCCCGGAGCTGCACCCCCCACAGCAGGGGCAACGACCAGGCGGTCACGTCGTAGATCTCGTCGGGGAGGCGGCGGGCATCGCGGCGCACCTGTTCCCGTTCGAAGCGCTCCCCCATGGGGGTCCGGCGCTCGAGGAGGGTTCGGGCGAGGAAACCCGCCGGCTGCCCGAGGGGGACGAGGAGCTCATCCACCCCGGAGGCGTGCCGCTGCCGCGGGCGCCACACCTCGATGCCCTGCCGGACGAGGAGGTCCGCAAGCTCGGCCACCCGCGCGGGATCCTCGGGACAGGAAAGGGCGTAGGCCCGGCTCCCCCCGCGCCGCACCGCCTCGCGCCGAAACTCGAACCATGCCCGCACGAAGCGCTCGCGTTCGCGGGCCACGGCGACACAGGTCGTGAAGGCCGCCAGCACGTGATGGCGCACCGCCTCCCGGTGGGTGAGGATGCTGCCGTCCTCCAGGCGAATGCGCACCCCCCGTGCCGACGCCTGCTCGAAGGTCATCCCCACCGCCCCCAGCAACGACGGCCACGTCTCGCCGTAGCCGGGGTAGAAGGAGTCGAAGATCTCCCGCGTCCAGTAGCGCCACCCTTGCTCGTCGAAGGCAGCGGCGATCCGCCGGCCGAGAACGTCCCAGAGGGTCAGGTGATCCCCTGCGAGAAAGGGGTGATGGGGGACGGCGGGCGGGGGAAAGAAGTAGCCCTGCTCCGACCCCATCTCGTGCAGGTCCACGGCCACGACCGGGTGCCAGGCGAGCATGGCGGCGACCCGCCCCCGCGTCTCCGGGTGCGACAGGAGGAACCAGTCGCGGTTCAGATCGAAGAGGTCGTGGGAAAAGCGCCCCCCCGGCCAGGGCTGCTGGTGCTCGGCACTGGACGGCTCGGCATCCGGGATTCGACCGCGGGCCTGCCGCATGGCCGCGACGAAGCGGTCGCGCCCATCGGGGTTTTGCAGCGGGTCGATCACCACGACGCTGTTGGCCAGGATGGCTTGCACGTCGGCGGTATCGGCGGTCGCCAGGTAGTAGGCCAGCGCCAGAGCGGCATCGCCGCCGGAAGCCTCGTCCCCGTGCACCGAGCCTGCGATCCACACCACCGCCGGAACACCGGAAAGGCGCCGGTCGATCTCATGGGCGGGCACCCTGCGCGGATCGGCGAGGGCGGCGAGCCGGGACGACAACCCCGGGAGGTCCGCCAACGTCTCCTGCCCTGCGACCACGAGGAGGACGAGCGGGCGCCCTTCTCGGGAGGAGGCGTACTCGATCAGTCGCACGCGCTGCGGCACGGCAGCCGCCAGGCGCCGAGCGAAGAGCACCATCTGCTCGGCGTCGGGCACGTCCTCCCCCCACTCGAACCCCCAGCTCGCCACCGCATCCGGTACGGCCGATGCCCCCTCGCCGTACGGCAGGAGGTCCAGGAACGCTCCCGCCGCGGCTGGCAGGGCCACCGCCAGCGCCATCGCCGCTGCTACTGCCCTCCTTCGGCTCATCGCCCCTCCTTGCGGTGCGCCACCGACTTTCCACCGCGGGGGGATTGTAGGCGAACAAGAAGATCGCAACGCACGGGACGCGCCGCACCCGGCCGGGCGTTGCTCGTCCCGTCGCCGCCTCTCAGGGCAGGGGGAGGTGCTCCGGTCGCGAGCCGCCTGGGGGCCGCTGCTTGCCCCGGAAGCCGGGGCCCGGGAAGGCGCCGGCACGGAGTTCGCCCTCCCGGAACCCTTCCGGGACGGCGAAGACCTCTGTCGGCACGTCGCCAACCTTGAGTTCGAGGACCTCGAAGCGGCTGTGCGCCACCCGCTCCTGCCCTTCGCTGGAGGTCACCGTCCGCGTGGTGATGGCCTTGAGGGGCACGCCCTTGGGCCACACCACCGTCCTGGCGAGCACCTCGTCCACCTCGGGACGCCCGATCCGCAGCGGGAGCGGCAGCGGCCACGAGCCCGGCGTGACGCCTTCCAGCTCCTCGGCCACCCAGACCTCCTGATCGATGACCGTGGTGCGGACCATGTCACCGCGGGCCGACGGACGAGTGGTCAGGTACGAGACCCGAAAGATGTAGCGAACCGTGGGTCGGCCGGCCACGTACTCACCTTCGGTCCTGGCCACGAGCTCCGCCGTAACGTCGGCAATGGCCTGGCGGGTCAGCCCGCGGCCATCGGCGTCGGCGCTCAACAGGTTGCCGAGGACACCGTCCACCCGGCACGGCGCCACGGTCTTCTCGGCCAGACGCAACAGCGACGCGGACGCGCCGCCATCGCGAGTGAGAAGCACGTCGCCCGGCGCGATGCCTGGGATCGACGTCTCCACGTACTCGGCCTTGGCCTTGCCGTCGGCGATCCAGACGAGGACCTTGCTGCTGTCCGCTCCGCCGGCAAGTTGGTTGTCGACCTCGAGGGTTGCCGTGTAGGTGATGCCGGCGTGGCTGCTGGCCGCCACGAGCCACGCGCCACAAAACGCCACAACTGCTCGTCGCATGACTTCCCGTCCCCCTTCCTCGGATGGCGACGCACCACCCCTCCCGCCCGACCGCGTCGCCTCCTTTCCCTCTACGGAGCAACCCGCAGCACCGTTGAGGCCCTCCCCTCGTCCGCCCACGGTCAGCTACGCGCTCACCACCTGCCGGACTTCGGGAACGCGCTGCTTGAGCCGTTCCTCGACGAAACCCACGAGGGTCATGGTGGCCATGGGGCAGCCACCGCAGGCCCCGAGGAGCCGGACCTCCACCACCCCGTCCTTGACGGCGAGGAACTCCACATCGCCGCCGTCCATCTGCAAGGCTGGCCGCACCTCGTCGAGTGCTGCCTTGATGCGCTGCTCCAGGTTGGCCGTTTCCTGCATCGCACACCCCCTTCCGCCGCGCGCATTGTCGCACGGTCGTTCCCATCCTCCGACGACAACACCGGCCGCTGGGCGAGAATTCTGCTACCGTGGGGAGGTGAATGGGGACGAGAACCTCGGGCGAGGCAACGTCGTTGGAATGGGTTGATGAGCGAAGGCGACCTGGAGCGCATCGTCGAACAGTGCCGCCACGGTGACGAGCACGCCTGGGAAGCGCTCGTGGACGCCACCGCCGACGACATCTACCGTCTCGCCGTGAGTTTCACGAGGCATCGGAGCGAGGCCGAGGACCTGACCCAGGAGGTCTACCTGCGCCTCTGGCAGAACCTCCACCGATGGGAGTCGGGGACCTCGTTCCGCGCCTGGGCCTTCCGGGTGGCCCGCAACCTGTTCATCGACGCCTATCGGCGGGCTGCCCAGGAGCGCAAGGCCACCTGGGTCGACCCGGAGTTCCTCAAGGGGCTCCCCGGCCAGGACGACCCGCACGCCCTGCTGGTGCGCCAGCAGCGCCTGGAAATGGCTCGGGCGGCCCTCGCTCGCCTGCCGGAGGAGCTCTCCCGTATCCTCCTCCTCCGCGACTTTGCCGACTGGAGTTACGAGGAGCTGGCCCAAGAGCTGGGCGTGCCCCTCGGTACGGTGAAGTCGCGGCTCAACCGGGCCCGCCGGGAGCTGGCGTCGGTGATCGCCCTCCAGCTCGTGCCGCGGACGTCCCTGGCCACCGAGTCACGCGCATGAAACCGTGCGACGCCCTCCTCGAACGACTCGACGCCGCCCTCGCCGGCACCCTCGACGAGGCGCTCGCGGCCCATCTGGCCGGGTGTCCCACCTGCCAGGCCACGGTGACGCGGGCCCGCCAGCTCATGGAAGGTTCGGTGGTCCTCGGAAGCGTCAAGGCGCCGCGGAGCCTCGTTGCCCGGCTGAAGACCCTTCCTCGCCTGGCGCCGCCCTGCGAGCAGGCCATCCTGGTCATGGACGATGCCTTTGCCGGCGAGCTCGAGGATCACGGCAAGACGGCGCTGCTCGACCACCTGGACAGCTGTCCGCGCTGCCGCGCCACCTGGGAGGCCTCGGCCACCCTGCGGGAGGTGGGCCGGCTCACGGCGCCGCCGCGTCGCCTCGCCCTGCGCCTGGCCGTCCACCCCCAGCGCAGCGCGCGACTGGGCCCGCAGCGCCGCTTCTTCGACCTGCGCCTCGCCGTTGCAGCAGCGTATCTGCTCGCGGCCGTCTCGGTGCTCGTGGCCGGCAACCCCGCCACCCTGGCGAGGGCGGGGTCGGAGGGGCTGGACCGGGCCTCCCTGTACGCCCGGGCCGCCGTCACCAACCGCGTGCAGGTCTGGACCGACGCCGCCTGGGCGCAGGGGGAAGCCATCCACTCGTGGCTGCGCGAGCGTGGCGACCAGCTCGTCGCAGCCGTGCACGACCTCTTGGGCACGAAGCGCGCGAACCGCGCCGCCGTCGTCACCGTTGTACAGGATGGAAATGGAGGATGACCATGGAACAGCCCGCCACCCACGACCCGCTGCCGGCAGCCCCGCCACCCGTCCCGCCGCCAACCTACCCCAAGCGTTCCCCCGGCCTCGCACTGGTGCTCTCCTTCTTCCCGGGCCTCGGCCACCTCTACCTCGGCCTCTACCAGCGCGGGATTGCCTTTTTCCTCACCTTCGCCGCGGCCATCTGGCTCGCCGAGCACGCCGACCTCGGCATCCTCGTGGCGTTCGTCTGGTTCTTCGCCGTCATCGACGCCTACCACCAGGCCCACCTCCCGGGCCCTTCCGCCCAGACGCCACCGTCCGCAGCCCCTCCCCTCGCCCGGCGCGGTAATCTGGGCTTTGGCGTCTTCCTCCTCGTCCTCGGCCTCGTGCTTCTGTACAACCAGTTCTACCCCATCGACTTCGAGTTCCTCGCCGACTGGTGGCCGTTGCTCCTGGTGGCCTTTGGCGTCTACCTCATCGGCAAGCACATGCTCGAACAGAAGCGCCTTCGCGACGCCGAGGCAAGGGCCCTGGACACCGACTGGAACCCTCCCGAGTAGGTTCGACCGGTCCTCGGCCGGTGTCGGCGCCAGTTCCGGGCTCGATCCCGCGAACCGGCGCCTGCCCTTGTCACCGAGAGAGCCCGCACGCCTTTCGGCACTCCGCCATGACCTGATCGATGACCACCTTGGCGCGATCCCGCCCCTGGTGCAACACGTGCTCCACCAAGCCGCGGTCTCGGAGCAGCGCCTCGCGGCGGGCGCGTGCGTCGCGGAAGGTGTCGAGGATCAGGCCGAGGAGGCGCTTCTTGAGCTCGCCGTAGCCGGTACCCCCCTCGGTGAAACAGCGCTTGGTGGCCGGCCACTCGGCAGGCGGGGTGAACAGCTTCAGCAACGCGTACAGGGTGTTCCCCCGGGTCGGCTTGGGCTCGGCGACGGGGGTAGAGTCGGTCACGATGGACATCACCCGTCGCCGCAGCTCCGCCTCGGGGGCGAAGATCTCGATGGTGTTGCCGTACGACTTGGACATCTTCTGACCGTCGATACCGGGCACCACCGCCACCTCGGGGAGGATGTACTCCTCCGGGATGGTGAGCAGCCCCTCCCCGTACGCCTGGTTGAAGGCCGCCGCAATGTCGCGCGTCATTTCCAGGTGTTGCTTCTGGTCCTTCCCCACCGGCACCCGGTCGGCCCGGGTGATGAGGATGTCGGCCGCCATCAACACCGGGTAGGCGAAGAGGCCGTGGTTGGGAGTGATCCCCTTGGCCACCTTGTCCTTGTAGGAGTGGCCGCGCTGCAAGAGCCCCATGGGGGTGACCGTCGACAGCATCCAGGCCAGCTCCGTCACCTCCGGAACGTCTGACTGCATGTAGATGATTGAACGCTGGGGATCGAGCCCCAACGCCAGAAAGTCCACCGCCACCTGGAACGCCTTCTCGCGCAACTCGGCGCCATCGTGAATCGTCGTCATGGCGTGGAGGTTGGCCACGAAGAAGAAGCACTCGGCCGCCTCCTCCTGCATGCGCACGAACTGCCGGATTGCACCGAAGTAATTTCCTATGTGAAGGTTCCCAGAAGGTTGCACGCCCGAGAGTATGCGCATCGCCCCTCCCTGGCGGCGGATTGTACGTGATCGAGCGCCGAGGCGGCGCCGACCTATCGGAGAGTCAGGCGGCGCACGGGCGTCGGTTCACCGCCGCCCTTGAGGTTGGAGACCACCGTCCCGCGGTTGTTGCGCACCAGCTCCACCGGGCGCGGCGCTGTCGGCGCGCGGCCGAAGCCACCTTGCAGGAGGGGCCTTTCGCTCCCGTTGTAGGCGCCCAGGATGCTGGCCACGTAGGTGCGGGTCTCCTCGTACGGCGGCACGCCGCCGAAGCGCTCCACGGCTTCCGGACCCGCGTTGTAGGCCGCGAGGGCCAGGCCGAGGTCGTGGCCGAAGCGCTCCAAGAGGTCCCGCAAGTAGCGAATGCCGCCGCGCAGGTTCTCGAGGGGGTCGAAGGGATCGGCCACGCCGTACATGGCCGCCGTGCCGGGCATGAGCTGCATGATCCCGCGCGCGCCCCTGCGGCTCACGGCGTTGGGGTTGTACCCCGATTCCATGCGGATCACCAAGTCGACAAGGCGCGGATCGAGGCCGTGGCTGGTGGCGATCTCTTCGACCTTGGGCCACAGGGCCGCCTTGCGAGCCTCTGCCCCGACCGGCACCTCTCGCCCCGCCGGCAGCACGGCAGCCACGTTGAAGATCCGCTTGGTGCCGTCGGGATCGGTGACGATGATGACACCGCCGCCGCGATCGGCGGCCGCCGCGGCCGACGCGGTCACCAGCGCCGCGAGGACAAGCTGGCCCCTCACCCAAGGATCTCCGCGATCACCGTCGTCGCGGCGGCGAGGGCCTGGCCGAGCTTCGCCGATGCCTTGCCGCCGGCCTGGGCGAGGGACGCCTTCCCGCCGCCGCGACCCTCCACCAGGGGTGCCAGGCGTTTGACCACCTCGCCGGCCGGCACCCGCCCCTCCAGGTCTGGCGTCACCGCGACCAGCAGGGTCGCTCTGTCGGCCGAGGCCATGCCGATCACCACCACCCCCGATCCCAGCTTGCGGCGCAGGGTATCGGCCAGGGTCCGCAACTCGGCCGCCTCCATGGCCGGCGCCTCCCGTACCAGGACCCGGACACCACCCACCTCCTGCACGTCGATATCGGCGCTCGCCTCGCCCGCGGCCAGCTTGAGGGTGAGGCGCTTGACCTCCTGTTCCAGCTCCCGGATCCGCGTTTCCTTCTCCTGGAGGTAGTCGGCCAGCCGCTCGGGGGGCACCTTGGCGACGGCCGCCGCCTGTCGCAACCATCGATGGGTGGCCTGAAAGAGCTCCACCGCTGCCCGACCAGTCACCGCTTCGATGCGCCGCACTCCGGCCGCCACGCTCCGCTCGCTCGTGATCTTGAAGCAGCCAATGTCGCCGGTCCGGCTCACGTGGCAGCCGCCGCACAGCTCCCGCGACACGGCGCCATCGGCCACCGATACCACCCGCACCCGCTCGCCGTACTTCTCGCCGAACAGCGCCACGGCGCCCAGCGCCTTCGCCTCGTCGAGATCCATGATGGCGGCAGCGACCGGATGGTTGGCGCGGATGTCCTGGTTGACCAGGGTCTCGATGGCCTCCAGCTGGTCCGGGAGCAGCGCCTGCCCCCAGGAAAAGTCGAACCGCAACCGCTCCGGCTCCACCAGCGAGCCGGCCTGCTGCGCCGCCGGCCCGAGGACCCGGCGCAGGGCGGCGTGCAGGAGGTGGGTGGCGGTGTGGTTGGCCTGGGTATCGATGCGTCGGCCCCGGTGCACCTCGGCTCGCACCCTGGCGCCACGCCGCAGCGTCCCCTCCTCCACCACCACCCGGTGGATCACCAGACCGGCCACCGGCCGCACGGTGTCGTGCACCCGTGCCCGCCCACCCTTCCAGCTCAGCGCCCCCTGGTCGCCCACCTGGCCCCCGCTCTCGGCGTAGAAGGGGGTTCGATCGAGCACCACCTCGCCCTCGCCGGTGAGGACGTCCACCTCCCCGTTGCCAGCCACGAGGGCCACGACGGTCGCGCCGTCGATGGCCAGCTCGGTGTAACCCGAGAACTCGCTGACAACACCCCGCTCGACCAGGCGCTCGTACTCCTCGCGAAACCTCCCCTCAAGCTCCCCTCGCCACCCTTCCTGGCCGCGCGAGCGCGCCTGGGCAAGCTGTTCCTCGAACCCTCCCCGGTCGACCACCAGGCCCTCTTCCTGGGCGAACTCCTCGATGATGTCCAGGGGGATGCCGTGGGTCTGGTAGAAGAAGAAGGCCGTGTCGCCCGGGACCACCGACTGCCCCGCCCGCTTGAGCCGCTGCAGTTCCCTCCCCACATGGTCGGTGCCGACGTTGAGGACGCGCGAAAAGCGCTCCTCCTCCGTGCGCAGCAACTGGAGCACCACCTCCTGCCGCTGCCAAAGCTCAGGGTACACCTCGCCCAGGGTGTCCACCACCGTCGGTACCACGTCGACGAGGAACACGCCGTCGAACCCGAGCTGGCGGCCGTAGCGCAGGGCGCGGCGAACGATGCGGCGCAGCACGTACCCCCGACCTTCGTTGGAGGGCACTACCCCATCGGCGAGCAGGAACGCGGCCGCCCGTGCGTGGTCGGCAATGACGCGGAAGGCCGGGCCCGTCTCGGCGTCGCGCTCGTACGGCCGCTGCGCCAGCTCGGCGATCCGGGCGAGGAGCGGCAGGAACAGGTCTGTGTCGTAGTTGCTCCGGACGCCCTGGAGCACGGCGGCAAGGCGCTCCAGCCCCGCGCCCGTATCCACGCAGGGGCGCGGCAAGGGATGGAGGTGCCCCGCCGCATCCCGCTCGTACTGCATGAACACCAGATTCCAGATCTCGATGGTGTCGTCGCCGCTGCCGTTGACGAGCTCCGGCCGGTTCCCGGCCAGGTCGGGACCGGTGTAGTAGTGGATCTCGCTGCACGGACCGCACGGCCCCGTCTCTCCCATGGCCCAGAAGTTGTCCTTCTCATCGAAGCGGAGGACCCGGTCGGGGCTCGCGCCCACCTCCTGCCACAGGCGCGCCGCCTCGTCGTCGTCGCGGAACACGGTGAACCACAGGCGCTCTCCATCGAGCCCCAGCACCTCGGTGACCAGCTCCCAGGCGAAGCGGATGGCCTCGGGCTTGGAGTAATCGCCGAAGGAGAAGTTGCCCAGCATCTCGAAGAAGGTGTGATGGCGTGCGGTGTAGCCGACGTTGTCGAGATCGTTGTGCTTGCCGCCGGCGCGAACGCACTTCTGGCAGCTCGCGGCCCGGGTGTACTCGCGCACCTCGCGGCCGAGAAAGACGTCCTTGAACTGGTTCATGCCAGCGTTGGTGAAGAGCAAGGTCGTGTCGCCAGCGGGGATCAGCGAGGAGGAGGGCACGATCCGATGGCCCTGGGCGGCGAAGTAGTCAAGAAACGTCTTCCTCAGCTCTTGGCTCGACATCCGCTGCATCGTCGGCACCCCCCCTGCGCGCCGCGGCCACGGCTTCCCGCACCAGGCGGGACCCGAAGCCGCGCGCGAGCAGATACCGTACCACCTTCTGGCGCCGGTCCCCAAGTCGCTGCCAGCCCGGGTAGCGCCGCCCGGCCGCCGCCAGGGCGCGGGCCAGGCTGGTTCGCTCCTCCTCGTCCGTGACCGATGCCTCTCCGGCCCGCACCGCCTCGCCACGGAGGCGTCGCCTCCGCAGCGCCGCCGCCACGGCGCGCCGCCCCCGACCTCGCCGCAGCTCGCCGGCCGCGAGGGCGGCGGCCAGGGTCGCCTCGTCCACCAGACCCGCCGCCTCCAACCGCCGCACCTCGGCGGCCACGGCAGTGGCGGCAAAGCCGCGTCGTCGAAGCCGCTCCGCTACTTCCCGGGCCGACAGGGCCCGACGGGACAGCATCCGCAGCGCCGACTCGTGGATGTCATCGGCCATGGGAGAGGGGGGGAGTCGGGCGGCGGATCGGGCCACTGCGGCCAGCCCCGCACCCCGTCACGACCCCTCCCGGCCACCGAACTCGAAGGGGTTCGACGCGGCGAACAGGTCCGCCTCGCTCGGCGTCTCCAGGACGCCCTCCATCTCCTCGCGGGACATGTCCGCCGTGGACTGGATGCCCTGGATGCGGAGCCGCAGCTCGTCGGGGTTGGTGGCCCGCCGGAGCGCCTCTTCGAGGGTGATGAGCCCCTGCTTGTAGAGCATGTACAGGGACTGGTCGAAGGTCTGCATGGAGTACTGCGACGTCCCCTGGGCGATGGCGTCCCGGATCAGCTTGGTCTTTTCCTTCTGCTCGATGCAGTCGCGGATGTACGCTGTGGAGATGAGCACCTCGACGGCCGGGACGCGTCCCAGACCGTCGGCCCGCGGCAGCAAGCGCATGGAGATCACCGACTTGAGCACGGCGGCGAGCTGGATGCGGATCTGCTTCTGCTGGTGCGGCGGAAAGACGGTGATGATGCGGTTGATGGTCTCCGTGGCATCGAGGGTATGGAGGGTGGACAGCACCAGGTGGCCGGTCTCGGCGGCAAGGAGGGCCGTTTCGATGGTTTCGAAGTCCCGCATCTCGCCCACCAAGATGACGTCCGGGTCCTGGCGGAGCGCCGAGCGCATGGCCACGGAGAAGCTGCGGGTGTCGACGTCCACTTCCCGCTGGTTGATGATGGACTTCTTGTCGCGGTGGAGGAACTCGATGGGGTCCTCGATGGTGACCACGTGGCAGTTGCGGTTGGCGTTGATGTGATCGATCATGGCCGCCAGCGTCGTGGATTTGCCCGACCCGGTCGTGCCAGTGACGAGCACCAGGCCCCGCTCCTCGAGGGCGATGCGCTCCAGCACCGGCGGCAGGAGCAGCTCCTTGATGGTCAAGATGCGGGCCGGGATGAGGCGCAGCACCAGCCCCACCGAGCCCCGTTGCTGGAAGATGGCGCAACGAAAACGACCGAGGCCCGGGACCGAGTACGCAATGTCGATTTCGAGAAACTGCTTGAAGCGCTCCTTCTGCCCGGTGGACATCATGGAGAACGCCATGGCAATGGTGTCCTCCTGCATCAGGCGCTTAAACTCCACGAGCGGAACCAGCGCCCCGTCCACGCGGATGATCGGGTGCGCGCCAACCTTCAAATGGACGTCCGAGGCCTTGCGCTCCCCCGCTACCTTGAGGATGTCGTTGATGTGCATGACGCCTCCTCAGCGTTCCGAAAACGCCCTTCGCCTCCAAGGTAGGCCGAAACGTCCCACCTGTCAAAAGGCCGGGAGAGCATCGCCGTGGGGCGGTATCGAGCGCCGCCATACGCCGAGATGCTTAGCACGTCCCTTGCTCGAGTTTCCGGGCGTGGAGGCACGACGGGGGGCTTCGCACCCCTTCGGGAGGCCATCATGACGCCTTCGAACCAGCGTATCGTCGTGGCACTTGCGTGCGTGGTCGCCGCCGCCGTGGTCGCGGCAGCCATGGACCCGGCAGCGGAAGACGGCCGCTTGCCCATGGGCCATCTCTCCCCGGCCAAGGTCGCCGGGCTTGCCGCCGCTCCTCCGCCCGGCCCCCTGCCGCCGCCACGGGTGGTGGCGCCCCTGCAGGCGACGCACCTGCCTGCCTCGGTCGCCGCCGGCACCCTGACGACGGAGGAGGCCATCGATCGGTGCGTCCTTGCTGACATGGCCCGTCTCGACGCGCCGGGCGCCCAGGTGGCGGTGGTGATCGACGGCCAACCGGCGTACCAGCGCGGCTACGGCGTGCGGCATCGCCGCAACGGCGGTGCGGTTGACGCCCAGACGGTCTTCAGGATCGGCTCGCTCACCAAGCAGTTCACGGCCGCGGCCGTGCTCCAACAGGTGGAGGCCGGGACCCTCGCCCTCGACGAACGCATCACGCGGCTGGTGCCGGAGCTCCGGCTGAGCGGGGCGTGGTCCGCCGAGACCATCACCATCTTCGACCTGCTCACCCACACCTCCGCCTTTCCCGACAACCTCACCGAGCTCGACGGGCCGCGGGAGGACGAGGCCCTTGCCGCCTGGGCCGGGCAGCAAGGACACGTCAAGTTGCACGCGCCGCCGGGCTCGTTCTGGAACTACTCCAACCCCGGGTACATGCTGGCCGGTCTCGCCGTCGAGCGAGCCAGCGGCATCCCCTACCGCTCGTACGTCGAGGGCGAGGTGTTCGCCCGTGCCGGCATGACCGCCACGACCTTCAGGCCGGAGGTGGTGCGGGCAACGGGGAACTACACCTATGGCCACGTGCTCGACGCCGCGCGCCGCGAGACGATCCTCGCTCCCACCGCGTACGACAGCGCTGCCGCAGCGCCGGCCGGCTTTGCCTTTTCCACCGCCGGCGACCTCGTGCACTGGGCGTCGCTGCTCATGGAGGGAGGGGGAAGCGTCCTCTCGGCCCCCTCCGCGGCCGCCCTCCAAGCGCCCCAGGTCTACATGGACTACACCCCCGACCTGTGGTACGGCTTCGGTGTCATCCGGCAGGCGTACAAGGGACTCGCCACGGTCTGGCACGACGGGAGCATCCCGGGGTGGGGGAGCGTCCTCGTCTGGGTCGGGGAGCACCGCCTGGCCGTCGCCGTCCTCAGCAACCAGAGCGAGCCCCTCTACGCCGCCGCCTTCTGCGTCGTCGACGAGATCCTGCGACCGCAGGAGGTCGTGCCTCCTCCCTACACCACCGACCCGGCCACCTGGACCCGCTATACGGGGGCGTACCGCCTCATGGACTACCTGGGCAACGAGCTCGAAGCCGAGGTCTTTCTCGACGGCGATCGGCTGATGGCCACCTTCCGCGGCTTCGAGCCGGCGGGCGACACGTACACCACCCGGTTGTGGCAAAGCGCCCTCGACACCTTCGTCTTCGACGCCGACGGCGACGGCGCCGTGGACCTCGACGCCACCTTCGTACGCTCGGCTCCCGTCGCCGCCAAGACCCGCTGGCTGCGCCATCGCTACGTGGTCGGGGAGAGGAGCCTCGTGCCCAGGCGAACCCTGCCGTAGCAGCCCTCGTCGCTCCCGGGCGCCAGGCGCGCTCACCCCGCAAAGCACGCCAGGTGGCCGTCGAAGTAGACGCGCTCGAAACGGGAGGGGAGGAAGGGCCCGAGACAGTCCGCCACCGAGAACACCACCACCGGGCGGGGCGCCGCCGCCAGGTGGGCCGCCACTCGCTCGTAGAAGCGACGGCCGACCCCCTCCGGACGCAGCGGCCGGTAGAGGTACAGGACGTCGCAGTCGGGGATCGGCAGACGCGTGAGGTCGCCGAGGCGCCACTCCACCCGCTCCTCGCTGACCCCCAGCCACCGCTGCAGCGCCTGCCCCGCCTCGACGAGACGCGAGGAGATCTCCACCTGGATGCTCCTTCGGTGCGGCGCCAACCGCTGCAGGAGGAGGAGCTGCAACCCCGTGCCCGCCCCGAGGTCCGCCGACACGTCCCCGGGGGCAATGCAACAGGCGGCCTTGAGCACCGGCGCGAGCCCGCCGGCGTGGGCCCAGTAGCCCCCCGTGGCGTTCACCACGGTTCGTTCTGCCGGTGTGTAGGGTGCGGCGTGGGAGTGCAGATGGGCGTACAGGCGCAGCAGCGCCTCCTCCACCGCCTCGTCGTCGCCACAGGCGCGCGCGGCCACGAGGGCTGCGTGGCGTTCGCCCCACTCCGGGAACAGGCCCACCGGATCCGGCGGCGGCGGCAGGGCGACGAACAACTCGACGATCTGGTCGAAGTAGCGCCGCTCCAACGCCGCGAGGGCGGCCGTGGGGGCCGCCGCGCGGGCCATCGTCAGCGCGACGGGCCGCGCCAGGCCGGCCCACCGAGGGGGAAGAGCGCGCGCCCGGCCAACGGGTTGAGCAACATGCCGAAGGCGATCCACAAGGAGAGGAGGGCGAGCAGGACGACGGCAACGCCGATGGGAATGGCGAAGGCGGTGGTTCCCAACAGGGCGTTGGCGAGGCGGAAGGCGTAGATCAAATCGATGTCCACGAGGAAGAGGAGCAGCACCTTGGAGAAGAAGCCGAAGCCGTAGGTCATGGCCAGGAAGATGCACAGGAACGCCGCGTCCACGGCGGTGACCACGGCGTGGTCCGGGACGGTGCCCTGGGCCAGCTGGCCGAGCGCCCACCAGTTCATCAGCCAGTTGAAGGCGAAGGCGGTAAACAGCGTCCCACCGAACAGGTTGTGATTGGCGAGGGACATGATCCCGGCCAGGAACTGCCCACCGGCTCCGAAGAACAGGCAGTACATGGCTGCCGTTCGCAGGGCCGTCGGCGAAAGGCCGAACCCGAAGGCCATGGGGACCAGGGCGGCGCAGCCAATGGCCAGGCAGATGAGACCCATGGGCGAGGGTTCGGCGAAGGGTGATCTGGTGGCGGGCATCGTTTCGGTCATGGTCGCCTCCCAGCCAACCCTACCATCGCGCCTGCTGTGAGTGAAGCCTGCCCCAGCGCACGGGGAGGGACGCCTTGCGCAGCCGATACTTCTGCTCTACTGGGAACCCTCCCCCAGCGCCCGGGGAGGGAGGAATCGAGGCGCGAGGCGCCGCGTTGTGCTGGCCATGGACGCCAACTCCCGCAACCGTCTCGCTGGCGAGGCCAGCCCCTACCTGCGCCAGCACGCCGACAACCCCGTCGACTGGTACCCGTGGGGGGCGGACGCCTTCGCACGGGCGCGGGCCGAGGGGAAGCCCATCTTCCTGTCCATCGGGTACTCGGCGTGCCACTGGTGCCACGTCATGGAGCGGGAGTCCTTCACCAATCCCGAGCTGGCGCGCCTCTTGGGCGAGCACTTCGTGTCCATCAAGGTGGACCGCGAGGAACGGCCGGATATCGATGCCGTCTACATGGCCGCGGTCCAGGCCCTCACCGGTTCCGGCGGGTGGCCCCTCACCGTCTTCCTCACGCCTGACGGCGAGCCGTTCTTCGGCGGCACGTACTTCCCGCCCACCCGGCGGTGGGGCAGACCCTCCTTTCGCGAGGTGGTGGAGGGGGTCGCCCGGGCCTGGCGGGAGCAGCGGCCCCATCTCGAAGCGGGCGCTCGCCAGCTTCGCCGCCAGCTCGCCGCCCTCGCGGGCGGTGGCCAGCGCCGAGCCCTCGACGTGGCGACGGCGGAGCGGGAGGCCCTCGACCACCTCGCGGCCGCCTTCGACCCCCTCCACGGCGGCTTCGGCCAGGCCCCCAAGTTCCCCGCCCCCGCGCGCCTCTTCTTCCTCCTCGATACCGGAAGCGACGATCGCCGCGCCGCCACCATGCTCCGGACCACCCTCGACGGGATGGCGGCAGGGGGCATGTACGATTGGCTCGGCGGCGGCTTCCACCGCTACGCCGTCGACGAGGCGTGGCTCGTCCCCCACTTCGAGAAGATGCTCGTCGACAACGCCCTCCTGGCGCGGCTCTACGGCGAGGCCGGCGTGCGGACACTAACCGAGCGCTGGCTTGCCGTGGCGCGCCGGACCGCCGACTACCTGCTGCGCGACATGCAGGGACCGGAAGGGGGGTTCGCCACCGCCACCGATGCCGACAGCGAGGGCGAGGAGGGGCGTTACTTCACCTGGACCGCAGCCGAGGTCCGCGCGGCGCTGCCGGCCGCCGAGGCTGCCGCCATCGTGGACCTCTGCCGCCTCGACGGACCGGCCAACGCCGAGGATGGTCGCAGCGTCCTGCGCCCCCGCCCCGACCACGATCCCACCGATCCCCTCCTCGTGGCCGCCCGGGAGCACCTGCTCGTTGCCCGCAACCAAAGACCAGCGCCCGCCCTCGACGACAAGCGCCTGGCGGGCTGGAACGGCATGGCCATCTGGGCCCTCGCCGCCCTCGGCGCGACCCTCGAGGAACCTCGCTACCTCGAGGCAGCACGGCGGGCGGCCCGGTTCGTCGCCGCGACCATGCTCCCCGACCACCGCCCCATCGTCCGCTCCTGGCGCGCGGGGACACGCTCCGGCGCCGAGACCCTCGAGGATCTGGCGTGGCTTTCGGCCGGCTTCGTCGAGCTCTACGAGACCACCGGCGACAGCGCCGCCCTGGCGACGGCCCTGACCCTGCTCGAGCGCCGGCTCCCCCACTACCTGGACGGATCGGGACTCCCCTGGGACACCCCCGACGATGGCGAAGCCCTGGTGGTGCGGCCCCGCAATGTGGTGGACGGCGCTGCTCCCGCACCCGCCGGCATCCTTGCCCAGACCCTGGTGCGGCTGGCGGCTCTCACCGCTCGGCACGAACTCCACGATGCAGCGGCGGAGGTGGTGGCCGCGGCGGCCGAGCTCGTGACACGACTGCCGGAAAGCTGCACCTCGCTCCTGCAAGCCGCCCGCTCCGTCGCCGAGCCGCCCACCACCGTCGCCATCGTCGGCGACCCTGCCTGGCCCTCGACCCGGCTCCTCCACCGCCTCGCCCTCCGCCGCCGGCGGCGGGGCCTGGTCGTGGCTCTGGCCAGCGACGAGGCGATGGCGGGCCCGGCCGCACCCCTGTTCGTCGGTCGTCGGCCGGCAGCGGGCCAGGCCCTGGCCTTCGTGTGCCACGGCACCGCGTGCTTGCCCCCCGTGGCGGACGGTGATACACTCGCCTCCGTGCTTCAGGGACTCTGACAGGGAGGCGTCATGCGCACTCTGGCCATCGTCCTCACCGTCCTGGCCGCGGTTGCATTCCTGGTGGGAACGTACGCGGCGTTCGGCAACGCCCCGGTGGTCGGCAAGCTCCCCGTGACCTACTGGCGGGGGGCTGTGGGGCTCCTTCTTTTTGCCGTGACGGTGCTGCTCCTCGACCGCAGTCGGGCCTGACCCCCGTGCTGCGGCCGTAGTTCGTGCACTCCGGCGCCACCGTGCCGGCCGCGGGGGCAGCAATGGCGCCGGCAGGGAGGGTTTGTGCTCGTCGTGTCCGTGGTCCTTGCCGTGCTGGCAGCTGCCAGCGACCCTCCGTTCCGGCTGGTGATCCTCACCACCGAGGGCGGGATCAACCCGGGCGAGGAGCGCCTCACCCTTGAGGCGGACGGGAGCGTGGCGGTGCGCCGCTGGCGCCTCGCCCAGGGCGACGCCCGAGAGGAACGCTGGACGGTGCCGCCGGAGGTGGTCGCCGCCGTGGTCGCCGCCCTCGACGAGGCTCGCTTTGCGGCGCTGCCCGAGGTCCTCAACGAGGCGCACGGCGCCGTGGTGGCCTTCTCCACCACCGTGGAGGCAATTCGCGACGGCCAGCGTCATGCCGTCACCGCCTACCGGCACGGCACGCCGGCGGCGCCCGAGGTCTTTCGCAAGCTCGTGGCGAACGTGCGGGAGCTCCTCCTCGCCGCCCGCCCCGCCGTGCCGTCCCCGTAGCGTCTCCGCCTTCCTGCTCTGGAGCGGTTTCGCTGGCCCGTGGGTCGTGGCCGAGGTGGCGTGAAACTCCCCGCCTCAGCTGGCGTACATTGTCCTGTCGCTGCCGGCAGGCGGCGAGGGGAGGTGTGCGGGTGTCCAAGACGACGAGATTGACCCTCGGAATCGTGGCGGCAGCGGCGGTCGCGCTGGCCGCCTGGAAGCTGCTCCCCAGACGAGAGGCGAACGCCACGCCGCTGCTCACCGCGACGGTGGATCGCGGCACGGTGATCCAGAGCGTCTCCACCACCGGCTCTTTGGCCGCTGTGACCACCGTCAAAGTCGGTTCGCAGGTCTCGGGGATCATCGCGTCCCTCCACGCCGATTTCAACGACCGGGTAACGCGCGGCCAGATCCTGGCGGTGCTGGACCCGACCCCCTTCGAAGCCGCGGTCAATCAGACCAAGGCCCAGCTCGAGCGAGCGCGCATCGCCGCCCAGGACGCCGAGGCCAAGCTCAAGCGACAGAAGGCGCTCTTTGCCGCCGAACTGACTTCCGAAGACCAGCTCGACTCGGCTCGGGCGGCGTACGACCAGGCGGTGGCCCAGGTGACCGAACTGGAGGCGGCGCTGGAGCGGGCGGTCACCAACCTCCGCTACTCGGTCATCCGCTCGCCCATCGACGGCGTCGTCGTGTCCCGCGACTACGACGTGGGCCAGACGGTGGCCGCCTCCTTCCAGGCACCGACCCTGTTCACCATCGCCGAGGACCTCACCCGCATGCAGCTCGCCTGCGATGTGGACGAGGCCGACATCGGCCAGGTACAGCTCGGTCAGCCGGTCCGCTTCTCGGTGGACTCCTACCCGGAACGCGAGTTCCGCGGCAAGGTCGCGCAGATCCGCCTGGCCCCCAAGGTGACCAACAACGTGGTCACCTATCCGGTCATCGTCGAGGTGGACAACCGCGACCTGGCGCTGCTTCCCGGCATGACCGCAGAGGTCCACATCGAGGTGGCCACGGCCGTGGACGTCCTGCGGGTCCCGGCGGCCGCCCTCCGCTTCCGCCCGGAGCTTCTGGGCGGCAACGGTGCACGCCCCCGATCGGGCCCCCCGGCGAGCGACCGCGGAAGCGGCCAGCCCCAGCGCCCCCGCGCCGGCAAACCCCTCGCCCGCGTCTACCTGGCGCCGGCAGCCGAGGGCAAGCCCATGCAGCCTGTGGAGTTCGTGGCTGGCCTCAGCGACGGCCAGTTCGTCGAGGTGCGGGAGGGCGCGCTGCAGGAGGGGGCGCGGGTCGTGGTGGGACTGGCCACCGCCACGAGCCAGGAGATGGGCGGCATTGCCGGCATGAGCCCCTTCGGGAGGCGCCGGTGAGCACGGCAGTCCAGCGCACGGCCTGGTCGGGGAGGCACGCGTGATCAATCTCCTGCAAACCTACAAGGTGTCCCTGGTGGCCCTGCGCCGCAGCCCCATGCGCACCGCCCTCACCATGCTCGGCGTCATTATCGGCGTGGGGTGCGTGGTCGCCATGGTGGCCATCGGCGAGGGGGCGACGGCCGCCATCAAGAGCCAGATCGGCGCCCTGGGAACCAATTTCATGATCATCTTCCCGGGGTCCCGTTCGGCCGGCGGCGTCCGGCACGGGATGGGCTCGGTGCAGAGCTTGACGGTGGAGGACGCCGACGCCATCGCCCGGGAGTGTCCGTCGGTGGCGGTGGCGGAGCCGGGGGTGCGCACGGCAGCGCAGGTCGTGGCCGGCAACCAGAACTGGTTCTCCTCCATCCAGGGCACGGGACCGGACTTTCCCACCGTCCGGGCCTGGGCCACTGCCAGGGGCAGCTACTTCTCCGCCGCCGACGTGAAGGCAGCCAGCAAGGTGGCGGTCCTCGGCGCGACGGTGGTGGAGAACCTCTTCGGCTCGGCCGATGCCCAGGCGGTGGGCGAGATCGTCCGCATCAAGGGGGTGCCGTTTCGGGTCATCGGCGTGCTCGAACGCAAGGGCGGCAGCATGATGGGCCAGGACCAGGACGACATCGTCTGCGTCCCGTACACCACGGCCCAGAAGCGCCTCATGGGCATCACCCACATCCAGACTATCATGGTGTCGGCCGTATCGCCCGAGCGCATCGACGCTGCCATGGACGAGATCAGCCGGCTGCTGCGCCAGCGCCACCGGCTCGGGCGGGGGCAGGAGGACGATTTCGTCATCCGCACCCAGCAAGAGATCGCCGCAGCGGCCACCCAGATGTCCGGCGTGCTCACCATGCTCCTCGGTGCCATCGCCTCCGTCTCCCTGCTCGTGGGCGGCATCGGCATCATGAACATCATGCTCGTGTCGGTGACCGAGCGAACGCGCGAGATCGGCGTGCGGCGGGCCCTGGGTGCCCGGCGCTCCGACATCCGCACCCAGTTCCTCATCGAGTCGTCCCTCATCTCGGGGCTGGGCGGCACCGTCGGGATCGTCCTCGGCATCGCCGTGGCGCGCCTCATTGCCAGGTTCGCCGGGTGGCCGACCCTCGTCCAGCCCCAGATCGTGATGGGGGCCTTCGTCTTTGCCGGCCTGGTGGGGATCTTCTTCGGCATCTATCCAGCCGCCAAGGCGGCCCGACTCGACCCCATCGAGGCGTTGCGCTACGAGTAGCGCGGCGGCGGGAGCGGCAGCTCGGCAAAGGGCGTGCGGCACGGCGGCCCGGCCGCGAAGGCGTAGCGCACCACCCGGCGCGGACCCAGCTCGAGGAGGGTGGCGCAGACCGTGCCGTACCCCTTGCCGTGCCGACACAGGGGATCGGGGCCCTCGTGGTCCGCGAGGAGGGAGCGGAGGGCCACGTCCGCCGGCCCGTCGCCGGCCACAAACGCTGCGGCCTGCCGCCGGGTCCGCACCACCCGCTGCCCCGGCGCGGCGAGGGGATCGTTGGCGATCACCACCACCGCCTCCGGCTCTCGTTGCAGCCGCGGGCGCGGCTCGTTGGTGGCGGTCCAGACGGCGCTGGCGTCGGCGACGAGGAGGTTGAAGGGTCCGTACCGACCGAGGTCGAGTTCCGTCACCAGGGCCACCGCTTCCGAAAGGCCACCCTGGCGCGCCACCTCCACGACGAGTTCCCCACGCGAGCGCTCGCCGCGAGGCGCCCCGAGCCGCGCGTTGCTGACGCCGACCACGAAGGCGCCATCCAGGTTGACGGCGAGCCACGTCCCCCCGCCCACCAGGTCGCGCCCACCGAAGACGGGGGGGTCCTCGAGGAGCAGCGCCGGCGGGTGCCAGGGGCGATCGGTCCGCTCGTCGCGGTTGGCCCCAACGAGGAGCCTTGTTGGCTCCTCAAAGCGCACGGCCACCAGCACGCACACCACGCCACCCCCGCGAACTGGCGCGACCGCACGCCTACGGGGTGGCGGCCAGTTCGTGCAGAAAGGCGGTCAACAGCCGCACCCCGAAGCCGGTGGCGCCGGCGGGGAGCCCGTTGTAGCGAAACGGCAAATGGCCCACCCCGGCGAGGTCCAGGTGCGCCCACCGCACCCCATCGGGGACGAAGTGGTGGAGGAACGCAGCCGAGGCCGGCAGCGAGCCGCCACCCAGGGGGGTGTTGCGCAGGTCCGCCCAGTCGCTCTCCAGCACCCCACGCGTGTCGAGAGGCAGTGGCAATCGCCACACCCGGTCGCCGGTCCGCCGTCCCAGCACCTCGAGCTGCGCGGCCAGCGCGTCGTCGTTGGCGAACATGCCCGCCACCTCGTGCCCCAGGGCCTCGGCGCAGTGGCTGGCGAGGCTCGCCAGGTCGACGATGGTGTCGGGGTGGAAGTGCGCCGCGTAGGCGATGGCGTCGGCCACGAGCAACCTGCCATCGGCGTGGGTGTCCTCCACCTCCACCGTCGTGCCATTGGCCATGGCCACGATATCGCCGGGGCGCAAGCCCACGTGCGCCGGCACGTTTTCCACGATGGGCAGCAACCCCACCACCTTGAGGGGGGGCTCGTCCTCGGCCACCGTCTTCATGGCGGCCACTACCGCTGCAGCGCCGGCCACGTCGTACTTGGTCTGCAACAGCTCGCGGGCCTTCTTGGGGGCGAAGCCGCCGGCGTCGAAGGTGACCCCCTTGCCGACGAGCACCACGGCGCGCTTGGGTTTCTTGGCACGGTACTCAAGGCGCACCAGGCGGGGCTCGTCCGCCGACCCCGAACCGACGGCCACGATGCCGCGCAGCCCCTCCTTCTCCAGCTCCTTGCGCCCCATGACGGTGACCCGCACCGGCGACCCGGCAAAGAGGCCTTGCAGCTCGGCGGCAAAGGTGGAAGGGGTGAGATCGTTGGGGGGACGATTGCCGAGATCGCGAGCCAGGCGGACCAGGGTGTCGACCCGCTGGGCAACGGCCAGCTTGTCGGCGAGCTCCGCCTCCGACTCGCCGGCCAGCGGCACCACGTGCACCCCGTCCACCTTGGTCGCCTCGTCGGGGCGCGACCGGAAACGGTCGAAACGGTAGTCGGCAAGGGCGAGCTCGACCAGGGTGACGGCGCGCCCCTCCCCCGGCTCCACGTCGCAGAGTGGCACCGGGATCCCCACGGCGATCTGGTACTCGTGGTTGTGCCCCGCCTGTTCGAGCACCCGCCGCAACAGCTTGCGCAGCGACAGGACGTTGAAGGCTTCCGCCTTGCCAATCCCGAAACAGGCGAGGCGCTGGAAGGAGCGCACGGGACTGGCCGTCACCAGCACCTCTCCCTCGAGGCCCCGCACGCCCAACTCGTTCAAGGTCTTCTCGACACGGGCCCGATCGCTTCCCGGCACGTCGAGACCAGCAAGTGGCTTCTGGCCAGCCGCCACGGCCAGGTACAGGCAGTCCAGAGGTTCGTCCGGCGCACTTCGATACTGCAGCAGGTCAGCCATCCTACCCTCCGCGGATAAAGGCGCCCGAACAGGGCGCAAGTGGATTATATCACGAACCTTGTACGCTTTCCAGGAAGCGCGAGGCGGTCTCCCCATCGAGGCTCACCAGGCGGACCTCCCGGACCGTCCCGGCACCGCGGGCGAGGTGCGCGCGCACCTCCTCGACGATGACGCGGCACCCTTCCGCCTTGGGATAGCCGAAGATGCCGGTGGCGATGGCCGGCAATGCCACCGACGCCGCCCCCAGCTCCTCGGCCCGCGCCAGGGCGTTCTGCACCGCCCGGCGCAGCTTCACCTCCTCCTGCCCCTCGCCAAAGCGCGGTCCCACGGCGTGGATCACGTGGCGGCACGGCAAGCGCCCCGCCCCAGTGACCACCGCCTCGCCCACCGGTACCGGGGCCTTGGTCCACGACTCGACCTGGATCTCCTCCCCTCCGCGACGGACGATGGCGGCGGCCAGGCCGCCGCCGTGAGCCAGACTGGCATTGGCGGCGTTGACGATGGCGTCCACCCGCTGCTCCGTCAGGTCGCCGCGGATCACCAGGAGGTCCTTGCCAGCGATCCGTTCGTGCCAGAGCACCTCGTCCATGGAGCACCGTCCCCACGTCAGGGTAGCACCGGTTGGCAGGGTGGCGCGCACCCCGTACAATCCCCCCGTGCTAGCGACCCTGGCCCCCACCGTGCTCCTGTCGTGCCTGGCGGCGACGCCTGGCCTCGATGCCGAGATCGGGCGGCGCGCCATGCCCTGGCTGCCGCCCGACCTGGCCCGGCAAGTGGCAAGGCGGCCGCGTGACTTTGCTCGCGGCGTCGCAGCGGCGCGGGGGTGGCCTGCGGCGCTCCACCTGCCGGGGACGGAGCACGGTCTCGAAGCCGCCATCCTCGCCCAGTGCCAGCGCATCGCCACGGCGCTGCGCGACCGGGCGCCCATGGCCGAGGTGGTGGCGGGGTTCGGCACCCTCGTCCACCTCTGCGCCGACCTCGCCAACCCATTTGCCGGCGCCCGCTCCCTCAACCCCCACGCAGCGGCGTTTTCCCGCTACCTGGAAACGGTCGCGCCCCGCATCCCGGTCGTCTTCTACGGGCAGGACTACGCCATCCTGGCCCGCCCCGCCACCGGCCTCGCCCCGCTCCTGGCCCGACGGCGCCAGGAGAGCGAACCCTTGGCTCTCGTGGTCCGCGCCGACCTCGACCGCATCGGCGGGGCGGCCGCCTGGCAGCAACTGGACGACCGCTCCTCGACCTTCGGAGCGGCGTCCATCACCCTCAACCACGCCATGAGCGATTTCGTCAACCTGGCCTCCTGGGCCTGGTACCACGGCGGCGGCCTGGTGCCGCGCATCGAGGCGCCGCCAGGTTCGATCCTCGTCTGGATTGGAGAACCCACACCCCGTGCAACCACAAGCCATCGTCTCCGTTTCTGACAAGTCGGGCGTCGCGGCCTTTGCCTCTGGCCTCGCCGCCCTCGGCTTCCGCATCCTCTCCACCGGCGGCACGGCCGCGACCTTGCGGGCCGCGGGTATCGAGGTCGAGGACGTCAGCGCCTTCACCGGCTCGCCGGAGATCCTGGGCGGGCGGGTGAAGACCCTCCACCCGAAGGTATTTGCGGCCATCCTGGCGGACCTGGACCAGGAGGAGCACCGACGGGCCCTCGCCACCCTCGGTGTGGCGCCCATCTCGGTGGTGGCGGTCAACCTCTACCCCTTTGCCGCCACCGCCGCGCGGGCGGACGCGACGGTCGAGGAACTCATTGAGAACATCGATATCGGCGGCCCGTCGCTGCTCCGCGCGGCGGCCAAGAACCACCGCCACGTCACCGTCGTGGTCGACCCGGCCGACTACGACGGCGTCCTGGCCGCCCTGCGCGACGGCGGACCCTCCCTCCAACAACGTCGCCGGCTCGCCCTGGCGGCGTTCCGTCACACGGCCACCTACGACGCCACCATCGGCGCCCTCCTCCCCCCTCGCCTCGACCTGGGCGAGGACCTTGCCATGGTCGCCCTCGCACCGTGGCTCGCCGCGCCCCCCGTATCGTTGCGCTACGGCGAGAACCCGCACCAGCGCGCCGTCTTTCTCCGCCACCCTGCCGGGAAGGGGCTGGGCGCCTTCCAGCAGTTGCAGGGCAAGGAACTCTCCTACAACAACCTCATGGACGCCGACGGGGCGTGGCGACTCGTCCACGACCTCCCCGCACCGGGCGTGGCCATCATCAAGCACGGCGGTCCGTGCGGCGTCGGGCTCGGCCCTGATGCCCGCACCGCCTTCCAGCGCGCCCTCCAGTGCGACCCGGTGTCCGCCTTTGGCGGAGTCCTGGCCACCACGCTCCCCATCGACGAGGCGGCCGCCCGGGCCATGACCGAGCTGTTCGCCGAGGTGGTGGTGGCCGGCGAGATCGACGCGCAGGCCCGCGGGGTGTTCCAGGCCAAGAAGAACCTGCGCGTGCTCCTGGCGCCCCCCCCTGCGCCAGCCGGGCCGCGGGTGAAGGTCATCGACGGCGGCCTCCTGGTCCAGACGGCCGACGAGGGCTGGGAGGAAACCTGGCGAGTCGTCACTAGCCGCCCGCCGACGCCTTCGGAGGAGCGAGCTCTCGCCCTCGCCTGGCGGGTCGCCAAGCACACCCCGTCCAACGCCATCGTCGTGGCCTCCGCCGAGGCCACGCTCGGGATCGGCGGCGGCCAGCCCAGCCGCGTGGACTCCTGCCGCATTGCCGTGACCAAGGCGCGGGCCGCCGGGCTCGAGCTGGCCGGGAGCGCCGCGGCCAGCGATGCTTTCTTCCCCTTCCCGGACGGCGTCGAGGTCCTCGCCGAGGCGGGCGTGACCGCCGTGATCCAGCCGGGCGGCTCGCTGCGCGATGCCGAGGTGGTCGCGGCGGCCGACCGCCTCAGCCTGGCCATGGTGTTCAGCGGCCGCCGGCACTTCCGCCACTAGCCATGCTGGCGCTCCTGCTCGCCTTCGCCGCTGCGCCGCCGCCCCTCGACCTCGCATCCCTGGCCGCAGCCCTCGAGGCTTCCCCCGCCTGGCGCGTCGAGTTCGTGCAGCACTACCTGCCGGCAGGCTTCGCGAGCGGCACCCGCGAGGGGGGCACCCTCCTCCTGGTCCCGCCCGCCCGGCTCCGCTTCGACTACCGCGGCGCCACGCCGCGCGTCTTTGCCGTGGATGGCAGCGTCGCCCGCCTCGTCGACGAGCACGCCGGCACCTGCGACGCCGTGGCCATCGACCGGGGCGCGTGGGAGCGGCTGCCCCTTGCCGCCCTCCTCGACCCGGCGGCCGCGCGGCAGGCGTTCCTGGTCGAGGAACGCCCCGGCGAGCTGCGCCTCGTGCCTCGACACGCCACCCAGGACGTGGCGGAGATCCTCGTCACGGGCACGCCAGGCCTGCCGCCGACCCGCCTCGTCATCGTCGATCCGGCCGGCAACCGCAACGAGTTCGTCTTTTCCCACTGGACCAGGACCCGCACGCCACAGGACGACGCCTTCCGACCCCACCTGCCCGGGGCGCCCCCCTGCCAGCCGGTCGAGAGATGACATGAGCGGCCGTTGCGTCTACCATGACCGAGGCGGCAGGATGGGGAGGACCGGTTGAACGCCCAGCCACACGGGAGCAGCTTCGGCAGCGCGTTCGAGGCGATTCGCCCGCGCCTCGCCGAGGTCGAGCGGTTCCTCGCCGAGCAGATCGCCGCCGGCCCGGCCACCGTCCGGGACGCCGGCTCCTACGTGCTGGAGGGGGGCGGCAAGCGGCTGCGGCCCGCCATGTTACTCACCGTCTCCAAGCTCCTGGGATACCGGGGAACCCTCGACATCACCTACGCGGCCGTGGTGGAGATGATCCACACCGCCACCCTGGTCCACGACGACATCATCGACCACGCCGACGTGCGGCGCGGGCGCATCACCGCCAACAATCGCTGGGGCAACCAGTTGGGCGTGCTGCTCGGCGACTGGTTGTACATCCGCTCCATGGAGATCGCCCTCGAGCTGGGGGACCAGGAGGTGATGCGCGTCCTCTCGCGGGCGACGGTGGAGATGGTGGAGGGGGAGATCCTGGGTCTCGAGCTCAAGGGCAGCACGTCGGTGAGCCAGGCCCAGTACCTCGACATCGTGCGCCGCAAGACGGCCGAGCTCTTCGCTGCCTGCTGCACCGTTCCCGCCTACTTCTCCTCCCGCCACACCCGCTTCCGGGAGCCCCTGGCCCAGTTCGGCCGCAACTTGGGTGTGTGCTTCCAGATCGTCGATGACCTGCTGGACGTGACGGCGTCGGAAACGAGTCTCGGCAAGCCGGTCTTTTCCGATCTGCGCGAGGGGAAGCTCACCCTGCCCTTTATCCTCGCCCTCCCCACCATGGAGGTGCACCGTCGGGAGATCGTCGAGAGGGTCATGGCGACCGGCCAGTTCCGCGACGCCTCCCCCGATGAGCTGCGCGCCTGGCTCGACGAAGCCGGCTACCTGCTCCAGGCGCGCCAGGTGGCCGAGGCGTACGGCCAGCACGCCCTCGCGGCCCTCCAGCACCTGCCCGAGACGACGGAACGACAGGTCCTGGGAGCGGCTGTCGACTTCGTTCTCAACCGCCGTTCTTGACCTTCGCACGGTCGGTGCTGGGTCCGCGACCCATGTCTCGGCCACGAATCCAGTCACCACTTGCAATTCCGGCGACGTGGTCTTATAACTACATGGAGAATGGTGCGAACGCTCCTCCGCCAGGTCGTCAACGGCAAGCACGAAGAGAGGTTTGCCTTCATCGAAGCGCTCCGGGCGCAGGTCGAACGGGCCCTTGCCGAGGAGCGCTGGCGGTTTGCCGATCGCTTCTGCGACCGGATCCTCGCCGAGGAACCCAACGACCTCCAGAGCTGGCTGGTCAAGGGGCACCTGGCGTGGCGTTACTTCGACGAACCTGCCCAGGCCGTGTCGTGCTTCCGCAAGGTGGTCATTCTGGGGGGGTTCGAGTCGTCCAACGCGTGCGTGGCACAGGCCCGTGCCTCCCTAGAACAACTCCTGGCGCAGTTGACCTGAACGCGTCCGGCACGGGGTGCAACTCGACGGCCCGCGGAAGATGTGCGCCAAAGGCGTAGAGTCGCCGCACCCAGCGCGGTTCGGGGTCGAGCCAGCGCCGTTGACCTCTGACCCGCACCACCGGTTGGGCCGACTGGCGCAACGAGACGAGATCCCCTGCTGACTCCCCGTCCTCGGTGGCAACGTAGCAGGCGCCGTCGCCGTCGAACTCCAGCCACAGGTAGCCGAACTGGCGCTCGGGCAACGTGAAGGCCAGGCCACCGCCCGTAAGCGCCTGGGCTTGTCGCTCCTCCAGGCGCAGGGGATCCTCCACCACCACCTGATCCACCGTGCGCGGCCGGGAGACCACGGCGGGGTAGCCCCAGGGGAACCGGGGCGGCAGCCCCCAGCGGACCGGCGGCGGTGGGTCGGCAGCCTGCCGCGCTGCCAGGGAAAACGGCCACCGCACGCCGAACTCCGGGCCGCTCGCCAGGACGTTGGCCCCCCGTCCGCCCACGTCGAGGGCCAGCAACAAGGCACCGGCCGGCGTCGGCGAACGCACCTCGGCGGCGATCACGTTGCGGCCGAGTCGGAGCAGGTGCGTGACGTCGTACAGTTCGAGGCGAAAGCCCGGCCGACTCCAGCCGCAGGCGGCCGGCGAGCCGTTCACGTACACCACGTACTCGCGATCCCCGCATACCTTGAGCACCGCCTCGGCGGGAGGCTCGTCCAGGTCCAGGTTCGCCACGAAGAGGCCGGCCACCGGGAAGACGCGCGCCAGGGAATCCGTCACCCAGATCCACTCGGCCGTGCCGGTCACGTGGAGCAAGGTACGCATCCAGAAGCGGTGCAGGACGGAGCCGCCCAGGCCGGCGGCCACGACCAGCAGGACGACCAGCACGCGGCGCTGGGGGAGATCGAGGCGCACGGGGGGAGTGTAGCAACCACCGCGCCGCTTCCCGAATCAGCCGTCCCGCAGCGGCGCCCGGGCCGAGGGGATCACCCCAACCGGCGCCGTGAGAACCACCACCCGCGTCGTCGCCGAGGTGCTGGCGAGCCGGCCAGCACCCCCGAGCGGTGGAGCAGGGAGACGAAGCGCTCGGGCAATGGCCGCACCCCGAGGGTGTTGCACCCGTCGAGGAAGGTAGCCCGGTGCGCCTGCCGATCGGGGTGGAAGTGGACGACCTTGATGGGCTTGCTGGCGAGCTGGTAGCGGAGGGCGAAATCGGTGTCGCCGAGGTTATAGGAGAAATCGAGGACGTCGAAGAAGTCGAGAAACTCCGGCTCCCCCACCAGGTCGGTGAGGGCGTACTCGTCCTTGCGCACCCCCGCCTCCAGGCGCGCCAGCACCCCTTCGAACACCGGCCGGGCGGCACGGGTGAAGAACTGCGAGCCCCCCTGCACCAGGAGTCGCTCGCGCGTGGTGTACAGACAGAACGCCAGGGGGCGGTCGGTCGGCGGTTGGTCGAAGGGGACGAGCTGGTAGGCGTCCACGTCGTGGTACCAGACGTACTCATCGGCGCCGAGCCGGTCGAGGGCCTGGAGGATGCACCAGGTCTTGTAGAAGGAGGTGGCGCGCGCCGTTCTCGGCCGGCGGGGCGGCTCGACCACTTGCGCCCGCACCTCGCCGAGCTCGTAAGGGAAGTTGGTGTACAGCCACAGGTCGTCGACGGCCCACCCGAGCTCCAGGCTGTTGGCAACTTGCAGGTCGAGGTTGCGGCGGACCGGGGTGAGGTCGCGGGAACGGTCCTCGGCCACGAAGAGCATGAGATTGCGCATCACCTACTGACCTCCACGACACCCACGTCGACGCCTCGCCTTCCCACGGCAAGGCGGAGCGTACCAGACGCGGCACCATCCTCACCCCTGCCCCTGACGGTGCGCTGCATCACGCCCATATCGGGGCGCGCTGTGGTACCTTCGCGATCCACGCGGAGGTCAAGGATGGCGGCGGCGGATTCGGCTTCTTCGAGCGCCCGGGCACCACGGATGGGGTGTGTCGTGCACCGCCGGTGGGCAGAGGGGCGTGGCGCCCACCGACGGACGAGCGCCCCTGCGGTCGACGCGCGCGCGGGCACCGGGGCTGCCGCGACGTGGGTTTTCGCGGCGAGCGTCGTGGCTGTCGTCGCCCTCGCCGCCGCCATCGCCAACGCCGCCACCGTCCCGGCGGCCGACTGCTCCCGCGCCGCGGTCCAAAGCGCCATCGACCTCGCCGGCAGCGGCGACACGGTACTCGTGCCGGCGGGTAGTTGCAGCTGGAGCGCCGGGGTGGCCATTACCGGCAAGGACGTGGTGTTGCGCGGTGCCGGGCGGCACCTCACCACCATCGTGCGCACCGGCACCGTGGTCACCCTCACCGACGCCGCCGCGCGGGTCACCGGCTTCACCTTCGAGGGGGGCACCATCGAGGTGTACGCGCAGGGCTTCCGCATCGACCACAACACCTTCACGAGTCCGACCTGGCGGGACGCCGTCTACACCCTGGGCGACGCGAGCTTCTACCCGTCAGGTCTCGTCGACCACAACGAGTTCTTCAACATGCGCCTCCTTCCCCTGGGGGAGGCCATGGGCGCGCACCACCACTGGCACGCCCTCCCCCTGGCCCTCGGCTCCGGCGATGGGCTCTACGCCGAGGACAACGACTTCACCTTCACGGTGTTCGGCAACGCCATCGACACCAACTACGCCGGCAGGTACGTCTTTCGCTTCAACCGGGTGGTGGACGCCTACCTCGAGGCCCACTCGGTGCAGGCCAACCACCGGGCGACCCGACAGTGGGAGATCTACGGCAACGAGATCCGCAGGGCGGGCGACTGGTTCTACTTTCCCTTTCGCATTCGCGGCGGCACCGGGGTGATCTTCGACAACCTGGTCCTCGGCAACTGGACCAACAACGGCATCGCCTTCGACAACGTTCGCAGCTACGCGAGCGTCGACGGCGCCGGCACGTGCGACGGATCCTCGCCGTGGGACGGCAACGAGGACCCGAGCGGCTACCCCTGCCGCGACCAGATCGGACGGGGCGACGACCAGTGGCTGTGGACCCCCGACCACCCCTACCCCCCCCAGGCCCACGTCCCCGCCTACCTCTGGAACAACCGGCGGGAAGGGAACCAGATCTCCCCCGTGTACGTCATCAACGGCAGCGAGAGCCACATCCAGGCGGACCGCGATTTCCACGACTTTGCCGAGCCATTCGACGGCAGCCGCGGGACCGGCATCGGTACCCTTGCCCAACGACCGACCACCCGCGCGGCGGGGGTCGGCTTCGGGGTGGACGAGGGGGAGTGGCACGAGCCCCACGCGGGCCCGGACGGCCGGCTCTACCGCTGCACCGCCGCCGGCACCTGGGAGCTCACCTACACACCGTACCCGTACCCCCACCCCTTGGCCGCCACCACCCGACCGCGCACCCTGGTGGTCACCACCGCGGGCAACGGCACGGTATCGAGCGCCGACGAGTGCTCCCTCGCCTGGTACGGCACCACCGGCATCTGCACCGCTCCCACCGGCACACCCATCGTCCTCCAGGCGACCGCCAACCCCGGCCACAACTTCCTCGGCTGGGGCGCGAGCTCCGGTCCGGCGTCGTCGTGTGCCGGTACCGGGGCGTGCAGCTTCGAGCTCGACGACGACGCCGCGTTGGCCGCCACCTTTTGCGAGGCGCCGACGGGCGTGCTCCGCCGCGGCGGCATGGCGTGCCCGGGACAGCCGGTGGAGCTCGTCGTCGATCTCACCGGCCTGCCACCGTGGACCCTCACCTGGTCCGACGGCCATGTCCAGACGGGCGTTGCCTCCTCCCCTGCACGCCGTACCGTCTCCCCCGCCGAGTCCACCACCTACCGCCTCGCAGCCGTCCACGATGCCTGCGGCCCAGGCAGCGGCAGCGGCGAGGCCGTCCTCACCGTCGCCGACCCCCTCGACCTCACCGCGCAGCTCGTCGATCGGCCGCTGACCATCGACGGCTGCCAGGTCGTGCATCTCGGGCCCGACCTGCGGGTGGTGGCGCCGGGTACCCTCACCGTACGGGCGAACACGCGCCTCGTCCTGCGGGACGGGCTCTCCGTCGGCCCTAGCGCCACCTTCACTGCCGGCCACTGAGCTGGCCAGGACCCCGGCCCCGGCCGTGACGGGATGTCGCGGCCCTTGTCCCTCGTGCTCTGGTCAGGATCTCGTCGCCCCCCGTCGATCCCGGCTCGCGCTGCCGGGCGGTAACGCCCCCTCGGGGAGGGGCGCGACTGGGCCGGGCCAACACGGACGCCAGGAGTCGGCACCCGGACCCGGAATGCGACACTTGATAATACGACACTTTGCTGTTACATTATTGCCATGAGCAGCGAGCGGCACTTTGCCATCGGCGAACTGTCCCGGCGCGCCGGGGTCTCGCGGCGCACCGTCCGCTTCTACGTGCAGCGCGGACTGATCCCACCCCCGTACGGCCTGGGTCGGGGCGATCACTACGGCGAGGAGCACCTGGCCGCCGTGCTGCGAGTCAAGGCCCTCCAGGAACGAGGTCTCTCCCTCGAGGAGATCCGCCTGGGCCTGGGCCTGCGCCGCGAGCCAGCCGTGCTGGCCGAGACACCCACGGCGGTGACACGTGTGGCCGAGGAGGGACCCCGCTACCGAAGCCTGCGAGCCCCGCAGGGCGAAGTGTGGGTGCGCCACCCGCTGCTTCCGGGCGTGGAGCTGCACGTCCGCGAACGGGAGCGGGAGTTGCACGAAGACGAGGTCGGCGAGATCGCGCGCTTTTTGGCGCGGCTCCTCGCGGCCAGAAGGGAGGAACCATGAATGCAGCCGTTGCCAAGGTCCCCTCGGGGCTCGTGGCCGCCGCAACGCGGCAGCCGATCCCCCTCGAAGGCGTCGACGTACACGCGACCATCCGCGGAATTGCCGCGCGCGTCACCCTGCGCCAGCGCTTCCGCAATGCCGAGGAGGCTCCCATCGACGCGGTGTACGTGTTCCCCGCGCCCGAAGGGGCGGCCATCTGCGGCATGGAGGTCGAGGTGGGCGAGCGACGCATCGTGGCCGTTGCCGAGGAGCGCGAGAAGGCGTTCGCCGAGTACGACGACGCCCTGGCCGCCGGGCACGGGGCCGTGCTCCTCGACCAGGAGCGTCCCAACGTGTTCACCCTTTCCGTCGGCAACCTCCTGCCCGGTCAGACGCTCACGACTGCCTTGACCTGGGTCGAGCGTCTCCCCCGCGAGGGCGACGCGCTGCGCTTTCTCCTGCCCACCACCGTGTCGCCGCGCTACGCACCGGCGGAGGACCGCCGCGGCGTGAGCCCGACCCCTGCCGAGCGCGTCAGCCCGCCGGTGGCGCTCGACGTCCCGTACGGCTTTACCTTTGCCGCCGACATCGAGCTGCCCGGCGGAGTGGCCGCCGTCGACTCCCCCACCCACCCGGTGCAGGTGACCCTCGGCGAACACTCCGTCCACGTCGAGCTGGCCAGCGAACGCCCTGCCATGGACAGGGACCTCGTCCTGCGCCTGACGCCCCGCATGCCCCACGCACCCTGGGGCCAGCTCGAGCGGCAAAAGGACGGGCGGCTCGTGGCTGTGGTGTCGTTCGTGCCGCGCTTCGAGGCACGTCCTGGCCCGCGCGAGGTCGTCTTCCTCCTGGACCGCTCGAGATCGATGTTGGGCGGCTCCATCCATGCGGTCCGCAACGCCGTGCAGCTCTGTCTGCGCAGCCTCCAGGCGGGGGACCGGCTGCAGATCATCGGCTTCGGTAGCACCTTCGAGAAGCTCTTCGAAGCGCCTCGTCCCTACGACGACGACACCCTGGCAGCGGCCAGCGCTGCCGTGGCACGGATGGACGCCGATCTCGGCGGCACCGAGATCCTGCCCGCCCTCCGCGCCGCTTTGAGCTCGGCGACGGGTGCGCTCCCCTGCGAGGTGTTGCTCCTCACCGACGGGCAGGTCACCAACGAGGACGCGGTCATCGACCTCGCCCGCGCCCATGCCGCCACCTGCCGCATCTTTGCCTTCGGCATCGGCCACGGCGCCTCCGAGCACCTCGTCCGCGCCCTCGCCCGGGTCAGCGGCGGTACTGCGGAGATGATCGTTCCCGGCGAGCGGCTCGAGGGCAAGGTGCTGCGCCAGTTCCATCGCCTGCGCAGCCCCCGCCTCCATGACATCCGCGTCGACTGGAACGGCGCCGAGGCCGAGCTCCAGGCGCCCCACCGCCCCGGCGCGGTCTTCGAAGGCGAAGCCGTGGAGATCGCCGCCTGGCTCACCGGCCGCGTGCCGGAGACCGTGCGCCTCCTGGCGCGAGGTCCGGAGGGGCCCCTCGCCTGGGAGGTACCCCTTCCCCATGACCGCATCGAGGCGGATACCCTCCTCGGCACCCTCGCGGCCCGGACGGCGATTCGCGACCTCGAGGAGGGGACCAGCGCCCTCCACGAGCGTCGGGGTTCCCGGCAGCGCGAGCGCACCGAGCGGCGAATCCGCGACAGCATCGTGACCCTCGCCAAGGCGTACCGCTTGACCTCCAGCGCCACCTCCCTGGTGGCGGTGGAGACGCGTCCTGCCGCCACAGCCGGCGCGCCGGCGCAGCTGCGCCGCGTCCCCGTCGCCCTCACCGCCGGCTGGGGCGGCGTGCACGAATACCTGCAACAGCGTGCCGCAGCTCCCGTGCTCGTCCCTCCGCCAGCGGGCCCGTTCTTCGGCACCCGCGGGTGTTACGTCTGCCAAGAATTACCGGACTACCACCACGACATACACGAGCCGGGCAACGAACTCCTGGGGTTCTCCGTGAGGCAGGCCCCGCCGCACACCAGCGCTCGGGCCATCGGGCGACCTGGCGATGCACCTGCGGCGGCCCCGGTGGCTACCCGCACGATCCCCGACCATGTCTGCCTTGCACTTCTTCAGAACTCGGATGGCTCCTGGCGCCTCGACGAGTCCCTTGCGGACGTTGTCGGCATCTCCCTCATGCGCCTCGAGTGGGTGGCCCGTGTCTACCGGCTGGGGAAACAGGGCAAGGCCATCGTCGCGACGACGGCCGCCCTGCTGGTGCTGCGAACGCGCTGCCAGGCCTTCGAGGACAAGTGGCGGGCCATTGCGGACCAGGCCGAGACCTGGCTCGCCACCGCCCTCCAGAAAGCCGGCCTCAGCCAGCGAAAACGGAAGACCATCGATCGCTTCCTCATGCGGGCCCTCAGGTGAACGGACCGGTCAGCGCCGCCGGAGCGGCGCTGCCGCGCCTTTCCCGCGGTGGTCGGGCCGTCGACACGGCGGCCCGCCTGGCCGGATGGATCGTCGGTCACCCCCTGGCCATGAACCCCACGCCGCCGAGGATGCCCGCTCTGGCCGTGGGCAGGAACCACCCCCCAGGGTGCTGGGGATCGGCCTCGCCGAAGATGAGCCGCAGCCCGTCCGCGCCGTCACGAAGGGGGCACGCCTGGCGCCCCCACGCTACAGGCGCGAGGCGACGAAGGGCCAGTTGATGACCTTGAAGAGGTTCGAAAGGTAGTCGGCGCGACGGTGCTGGTACTTGAGGTAGTAGGCGTGTTCCCACACGTCGACGCCGAGCAGCGGCACCTGCCCCTGCATGAGGGGGGAATCCTGGTTGGCCGTCGAGGTGACGAGGAGCCGGCCACCGTCCCGCACCAGCCACGCCCAGCCGCTGCCGAACACCCCCATGGCGGCGCGCGTGAAGGCCTCCTTGAAGGTCTCGACGCTGCCGAAGGAGGCGGTGAGCGCCTCGGCGAGGGGTGCCGGCACGGGAGCCCCGCCGGGGGTCAGGCACTGCCAGAAGAAGGTGTGGTTGCTGTGGCCGCCGCCGTGGTTGCGGACCGCTGTCCGTACCGCCTCCGGCACCGCGTCGAGGTGCGCGAGCAGCCACTCGAGCGGCCGACCCGCGAGCTCGGGGGCCTTGGCGAGGGCCGCGTTGAGGTTCGCCACGTAACCTGCGTGGTGCTTGCCGTGGTGCAGACGCATGGTCTCCGCGTCGATGACCGGTTCCAGGGCGTCGACGGCGTAGGGCAGCGGCGGCAGCTCGAAGGGGGTGGGCTTCGGCGCCGGCACGTCGGCGGCCCGCACCAGGGGAGCGAGGGCGGAGGCGGCCCAGCTGCTGCCCACGAGGGCCAGCACGTGCCGACGGGTGAGACCGGCCTTGGGAGACGACGAGGCAGCGTCCATACGCGACTCCATCCACCGCTGCCAACCGCAGCGCCGCCGCGCCCATTCCCCGGCGGAACGCCGCGCCGACGCTCCCTCGCCACACCCGGAGCCGGCACCGCGCGCGCGTTGACAGCTCCTCCGGGCTCGCGTAGAGTGCCGCCACAGGATGGCCAGAACGGACGCCGCCGGCGTGATCCCTGCGCGCTACGGATCCACCCGTTTTCCGGGCAAGCCTTTGACCCTGCTCCGCGGCGAACCGATGGTCGCCCACGTGGTCCGACGAGCCCAGGAGGCCGCCTGTTTTGCCGAGGTGGTGGTGGCCACCGACGATCCACGCATCGCCGAGGTGGCCGAGCGCGCCGGGGCCCGAGCGATCCTGACCGGCGCCGCCGCCACGGGCACCGATCGCGTCGCCCAGGCGGCTCGCCAGCTCCAGGCCGGCATCATCGTCAACGTCCAGGGGGACGAACCGGCCCTCCCCCCCGACAACCTCCGCACCCTCGTCACCTTCCTCCTCGCCAACCCCCAGGTCCCCATGGCCACCCTGGCCTTGCCGGCGCGGCCGGAAGACCTCGACAACCCCACCATCGTCAAGGTCGTGTGCGATGCGTCGGGACGGGCGCTGTACTTCTCCCGCGCCTCGATCCCCTACCCGCGCCACCCCGTGGCTGGCATCCACCGCCGCCACGTCGGTCTGTACGGGTTTCAGAAGGCAGCGCTCGAGCGCTTCGCCGGGCTGCCCGAGACCGAGCTGGAGCGCTGCGAGGGTCTGGAGCAACTGCGCGCCCTCGTTCACGGCATGCCCATCGTCGTGCTGCCGGCAGCCGGCGACTCGGTGGCCGTGGACGTCCCGGAGGACGTGCCCCGCGCCGAAGCGGCCCTGGCGGCCCTCGCCGACCGAGCGGCCGCCGGGAACGGGGCACGGGAGACAGGCAGGTGAGGGTGGCGACGGAGCCCATCGGCGTGCGGCGGCCGCGGCACGGGCAAGGAGGGGGCGACGGGGAGGGCCCGGCCGGGCGAGGCGCCTGGCGGCTTTTCCTGCCCTATCCCATGTCCCGCGGCCGGGAGGGAGGCTAGATGGCGACCAAGTACGTGTTCGTGACCGGCGGCGTAGTGTCCTCCCTCGGCAAGGGCATCGCCGCGGCGTCCATGGGGGCGCTCCTCGAAGCGCACGGGTATCGCGTCACCTTGATGAAGTGCGACCCGTACATCAACGTGGACCCGGGCACCATGTCGCCGTTCCAGCACGGCGAGGTGTACGTCACCGACGACGGGGCCGAGACCGACCTCGACCTCGGCCACTACGAGCGCTTCACCAGCGTGGTGACCTCCCACAAGAACAACCTCACCACCGGCCGGGTGTACCAGTCGGTCATCGAGAAGGAGCGCCGCGGCGACTACCTGGGCTCCACCGTCCAGGTGATCCCCCACATCACCGACGAGATCAAGGCGTCCATCCGCGCGCTCGCCAGCGAGGCCGACGTGGTCATCGTCGAGATCGGCGGCACCGTGGGCGACATCGAGTCGCTGCCGTTCCTGGAGGCGCTGCGTCAGTTCCGCCAGGATGTGGGGCGCGGCAACGCCATCAACGTCCACGTCACCCTGGTTCCCTACCTGCAAGCCACCGACGAGCTGAAGACCAAGCCCACCCAGCACTCGGTCAAGGAGCTCCTCTCCATCGGGATCCAGCCCGACATCCTGGTGTGCCGCACCGACCGGCGGCTGCCCGAGGAGATGCGGCGCAAGATCGCCCTCTTCTGCAACGTGGAGGAGCGCGCCGTCATCCCGGCCCGGACGGTGGACACCATCTACGAGGTGCCGCTCCAGCTCGCCGCCGAGAACATGGACCGGATCCTCCTCGAAATGCTCAACCTCCAGCCCGGGCCTCGCGACCTCTCCAAGTGGCAGGCCATCGTCGACCGCCTGCGCAACCCCTCCCGGACCGTGCGGATCGGCATCGTCGGCAAGTACGTCAACCTCCAGGACTCCTACAAGTCCTTGAACGAGGCCTTGAAGCACGGCGGCATCGCCAACGACGCCCGGGTCGAGCTGGTGTTCATCGACTCCGAGAAGCTGGAGGAGGAAGCGTACGTTGAGGAGCTCTTCCAGGTGGACGGCATCCTCGTCCCCGGCGGCTTCGGCAAGCGCGGCATCGAAGGGATGATCCGCGCCATCGAGTTCGCCCGCGTCCGCAAAATCCCCTACTTCGGCATCTGCCTCGGCCTGCAGACCGCCGTCATCGAGTTCGCCCGCAACGTCTGCAACCTCGAGCGCGCCAACTCCAACGAGTTCGTCCCCGACCCCCCCTATAAGGTGATCTACAAGATGCGGGAGCTCGTGGGGGTGGAGGCCATGGGCGGCACCATGCGCCTCGGCAAGTACCCCTGCCAGTTGAAGCCGGGCTCTCGCGCCTGGGCGGCGTACAAGGCCGACACCGTCTGGGAGCGGCATCGGCACCGCTACGAGGTCAACCAGGACTACGTGCCCATCCTCGAGGCCAAGGGCATGCTGGTGACCGGCCGCTCGCCGGACCGGATCTTCGTGGAGATGATCGAGATCCCCGACCACCCCTGGTTCGTTGCCTGCCAGTTCCACCCCGAGCTGAAGTCGAAACCCTTCGCCCCCCACCCCCTCTTCACCGCCTTCGTCGGGGCGGCCCTGACTTACGCCGAGGAGAAGGCCGAGGCGCAGCGGCGGGCCCAGGCGGCAGATGCGACCCAGGAGCCGTTCCTCGAGGACGTGCTCGCGGCCCCCGACACGGAGAGCGAAGTTGAGCACTGAGCGGCCCTCGGCGACCCTGGCGCCGGGCATCGCTGTGGGACCTGGCCATCCCCTGGCGGTCATCGCCGGTCCCTGCGTCATCGAGTCGGCCGAGCACGTCCTGCGCATGGCCGAACTCGTCAAGGCGGCGGCGGCCGAGTTCGCCGTTCCCCTCGTCTTCAAGGCCTCCTTCGACAAGGCCAACCGCTCGTCAGTGCACTCCTTCCGCGGTCCCGGCCTCACCGAAGGGCTCGCCGCCCTCGCCGCCGTCCGCCGGGCCACGGGCCTGCCCGTCCTCACCGACGTCCACGAACCTACCCAGGCCGAAGCCGCCGCCGAAGTCGTGGACGTGCTGCAGGTGCCGGCGTTCCTCTGCCGTCAAACCGACCTCCTCCTCGCCTGCGGCCGCACGGCAAAGCCGGTCAACGTCAAGAAGGGGCAGTTCATGGCCCCCCACGACATGGGCAACGCCGTGGACAAGGTGCGCGCCACCGGCAACCCCAACGTCACCCTCACCGAGCGGGGGACGTCCTTCGGCTACAACAACCTGGTGGTGGATCTGCGCGCCCTGGCCATCATGCGCCGCTTCGCTCCGGTGGTCTTCGACGTCACCCACTCCCTGCAACTGCCTGGCGGGCTGGGAACCGCCACGGCCGGCGCCAAGGAGTTCTTCCTGATCCTCGCCCGCGGCGCCGTAGCGGCCGGGTGCGACGCCCTCTTCGTCGAGGTCCACGACGACCCTCCCCGTGCCCGCTCCGACCCCCAGACCCAGCTCACCCTCGACGAGCTTCGCGAGTTACTGCGCCAGGTCACTGCCATCCGCGCCGCCACCGACAGCCTGGAGCGCTGACGCACTGCTCGAGCCGGCCCCACACGGCGCGGGCACGGAGGCCGCGTCGTGCCGCAGGCAAACGGTGCGCCCTGCCGGTCGCCGCTTTGGCTCGCTCGAGCCGCAAACTACGGCTCGTCGGCGGCTACCAGCTCTAGCTGTCCGGCGAGCCCCAGGTCGGCGATCAGCTCTCGCAGGGTGCCCTCCGCCACTTCCTTTGCGACCCGCGTCCACGCCAGCCACAGTTCGACCTTCTCCCGGAAGTCGCGGCCGGGCTTCTTTAGGCACCACACGAGCGAGCCCGGATACAGCCTGGGCGACGTGCCCC
>FWPV01002796.1_pt1 | contig 41366 bp, 48 predicted proteins | sample 2228371 | NCBI WGS metagenome assembly FWPV01 (sample SAMEA103939776, study PRJEB20133) | metagenome
GTTAATAGAATTTGGAGACATATCAATGTTGATAGAATGGAGACATATCAAGCTGATAGAAATTGGAGACATATCAAGCTGATAGAAATTGGAGGCATATCAATGTTGATAAATATCCAAACTATTCACATCATATGAATAAATATCCAAAACATATCAATGTTAATAGAATTTGGAGACATATCAATGTTGATAGAATGGAGACATATCAAGCTGATAGAAATTGGAGGCATATCGAGCTGATAGAAATTGGAGGCATATCGAGCTGATAGAAATTGGAGGCATATCAATGTTGATAGAAATTGGAGACATATCAATGTTGATAGAATGGAGACATATCAAGTTGATAGAATGGAGACATATCAATGTTGATAGAATGGAGACATATCAAGTTGATAGAAATTGGAGGCATATCAATGTTGATAGAAATTGGAGACATATCAATGTTGATAGAATGGAGGCATATCACAATGTTGATAGAAATTGGAGACATATCAAGTTGATAGAATTTGGAGTTCTATCAGCGTTGATAAATATCCAAAACATATCAAGTTGATAGAAATTGGAGACATACAAGCTGATAAATATCTAAAAGATATCAAGTTGATAGAATTTGGAGTTCTATCAGAGTTGATAAATATCCAAAATATATCAACATTGATAGAAATGGAGACATATCAATAATGATAAATATCCAAAACATATCAAGTTGATAGAATTTGGAGTCATATTGACATGAATAAATAAATATCCAAAACATATCAAGTTGATAGAATTTGGAGTCATATTGACATGAATAAATATCCAAAACATATCAACATTGATAGAATGGAGACATATCAATGTTGATAGAATGGAGACATATCAATGTTGATAGAATGGAGGCATATTAATGTTGATAGAATGGAGGCATATTAATGTTGATAGATATCCAAAACATATTCACATCACATGAATAAATATCCAAAAAAAATATCAAGTTTGATAGATATCCAAAAGATATCAAACTGATAGAAATTGGAGTTCTATCAATGTTGATAGAATGGAGTCATATTAGCATGAATAATATCCAAATCGTATTTCTGGAAATAGATGATTAATGTTGATAGTAACCAGCTAAGATAAACAGATACATATCAACAAGAATGGATTTGAGATTTTCACAGAGGTCGAGGAAATTATATAACTAATAGATACCGGTTTGAAGTTGCCAAAGTCAGGGGTGTTATTTAACATGATGATAGACGAAGGGCATTATGGAGGTATCTTCATAGAGTTTAGGAGTGTTGAGAACTTGATTTTCGAGGAAGGACATAAGTTTGGTGTCGGATAGGGGTTCGATGATTTGACTTAATCTGGCGTGGAGTTCACTCATCTTGGTATGTAATTTACTTGTACTGGTATGGGATTTACTTGTTGGATTCTTAGTTCGACGCCAGGTTGCACTTTTGAAGAACTTCTTAAGATATCCAAGTCGTATTGTTGTCCCCGAGAAGTCATTCGAGAAACATTGGTCTGGATAACTAATGGAAGAAGATCTTTGTAAGATAGGTTAATACTTCCAGGTAAGATTTCTTCGGTTTCTTTGTCTAAGGGGATGAATTGATATTCAACAAAGCCATTGATGTTGGGAGAGGAAGTCGAGGATATGTAGAAGGAGCATGTCATCGTCGTCTCGGAAGATGACCCAATCATTGTCGAAGAGGGGTTGTTCTTGGGTTAAGAGTTTGATGTGTTGGAATTGAGACAGAGGTTTATCTTGGAGAATGACTTCGGGGTTGATATGGTACGTTTCCTTGCCGAGATGGAGAAGATTTTAAATGGGAGTCAGATCTTTGTTTGTCGTGAGGGATATTACGAATTTGAGGGGTTTTCCCAAAGCGATAACGCTTAATATCGCGTTGTACAGATAGGTGACTCTTTCCTATGAAGTCAAGACGGAGGCGGTCCAGATGTTGATCGACATTTTAACAGAAAAGATGACAGGATTCTATTCTTCGGAAGAAGAATAGAATTAAAGATTAGATAGAGATAATGAGAAGAAGGTTGAGTTGAAGGAATATGGAATGGGAATTAAGCGGTGGTATCTCGGGCAAGGAGTTGACCACGGGCGAGACCTTGGGAGAAGGCGTTAGTTCCGAAGATTTGACAGTAGACTTCACCACGGCGGATGCCATCGAGAAGGCTTGCGATGGTGTTAAAAGTGGCTTGACCGTTGGGGGAGGTGGCTGGATTAATATTAGCATTTGTGAGATTTCCTTGGGCGATGACGCCATTTGAGGTGACTTGAGTGATGGGAGTGACGCCGGGGAGTCCAGAAGTGAGGGGGGCTCCGGTGTTAAAGAGAGGGACAATGAGGGGACCATTTTGGAAGGGTCGTCCGGCGAAGAGTCCAGCACTGGTGACGAAGAGACTTCCGGGTACGGTAGAGAGGGGGAGACCGAAGATTTCGAGACGATATCGAGCGAAGGAGAAATCTTGACTGAACTTGATACGGAATCGTCCGAGAATTCGAGGGAAGGGTGCAGTTTGAACTTGGGAGAAAGGGATAAACGAGGTTCCCGAGGGGATGACAACTTGTTCAAAGGAGAGGATGGCTTCGAAAGAGCGTTCAATAGGTTTAATAGATGAATTAGTTGGATTACAAGGCATTTTTTAAAGAAGAAAAAAAAAGAAACGGATAACTTGGGAAGATTAAGATGGAAGGAATGGAAGTTTAAAATTAACGTCGGCGGCGTCGGAGACGGATAAAGAGGAAGATTCCGAGACCGACGAGAGCGAGGAAAAAGAGAATTCCGATAATTAAGATTATGAGCCAGATAGAGAAACCTGTCGTTGAAGGAGTTGAAGGAGTTGAAGGAGTTGAAGGAGTTGAAGGAGTTGAAGGACGGGGAGATCCACCAGAAGGTTGTCCTTGATCGCCGAAACAGCTGATGGTCTGTTGAAAGACATTCTTATCGATTGTAGCACGATTTGCTGAGGTTATGTTTGTGACTTGTTGACAAAGATTGATATCACAGTTTTTCAGGGCCTCAATGTAGGGATTTGTGATAAGATATAGGGATTCAATTTGACATGGTTTCCACCAACAGGCGTCGGAACCGGGAGTAGTATTTAAATTAGGTTTACTTAACTTATATACTGGATTTCGAACACGTTGAAGACATCCACAGTCAGGATTGAATGGGTTTTTTGCGCAGTAGTTGTCCATGGTTGCGTCAACATTGCCCGCAGATTTTTTAGCCCGGGACTGTGAAACCCAGGTGCGACAGACTTCACCGTACCCATCAGTGGAGACGAAACGAGAACAGATACCAGTGGGACCAGTGGCGCCGATATTAGGATAAGGGGGACAATTGGTGGAGGTCTGAGAACAGAAGTAAGGCATAATAATGGAGTCGTAATCGTTAATGGTATTTTGTTTATTTTTCCATGGGGTGTTGAGCCAGGTTTTGATGTCTTCAGGGTTTTTGAACTGGTTTAGATCATACGTACATTTAACGGTCCGGGATCTCTTATCATCCTTAGGATAACTATATGAATTTGGGTCCTCCCACTCAATAGCGAGAGGATGAGATCCACCGATATTGGGACAGACACTTGGATCGAGTCCGTTAATGCAGGTGGCTGAGTTTGACGAATTACAGTTTGGAATAATACCACTGACAGTTGTTCCGGATAGATTAGGAATGGGAGGACCGAGAATTTTAGCACTCCTCATTTTGTCATTAAAACCATATTTTTGAAGGTTGGGGATTTCTAGACCCTTTGAACCACCGGAAAAGGTCACGGTTAGTCCCTGGTAATTTGCATCATCATAAAGTGTGACAATAGCATTAGGTGCAACCATGAGAGCGGAAAGCCAATCATTTTTGAGACCACTGGGATGAGCATCGATATCCGGGATTTCAAGAGGAGAGGGTATACGGAGGTAAGGTTGAATATTTCCTTTGGAATCCTTTAAACTTTCTGTGTAATCAATACCTCCCCAGAAACGGGCCAGGTCACCCTCGAGAGAAGCTATCCCTTTTTTCTCTATACGAAGACTTGAAAGCCTGTCATCAAAATGATCATTACCGACTTTGACGTCCTTAAGATAATTAATTGTAGTGGGTCCCTGGACGACATATACATCTCCATCATAATTATCATTTGAGTAGAGGAATACCCTATAACCGTCGGAAACGTAAATTTTCGAAGCCCAGTCATCGGGGAAGGGATAATCAGGAGTACCAAGCTTTGGAAATGATGCCGGCCCTCGGAATTCGATAGTACTGTCGGGATCCTTATCACCGGTTGGCTCAGAATGAATGACAACGATAGGAGTTCCAGGCGCTCTCAGTTTATAGCTACTTAATTTGCCACTAATTTTCCCAAGTTCAGATGAGGTGATAGTTTTACCGGTTAATCCTCCGTCGAAATACTTTGCTGCATCTTCGTACCTGTAGCCTTCATAAACAGTGATACTCACACCGGGACCGATATATATCGATTTAATTTCGTCATTTGGAATTCCAATTTTTTCGATTTTTGTGATTTGGCCTGCAAATCTAATGTGATATGCATTTCCACTTCGATTTTCACCTGTATAGAATATGGCTAGACTACCAACACTCATAACACTCATAAAGAAAGAGTCTATTTTTAGATATCGTAAAATATTTATGTCAACATTATCCAAGATATGATGATTCCAATGAAAAGGACTAAAAGTATCACCATACAGGGATTTGTTATGGAATAGTGTTGGTTGGAAGAGGTAGAGGAAGTCAAGTTCTTAAGATGTCGGAATTGGAGACTTCCTTGAAAGGAGTCTGGCACATTGTTTATGTCGCATTTTCCAAGAGAGGTCATTTTACGTCCCTGATAGTTTTGTCGTTCATATAATGTTAAGATGAAGTTGGAGTCAGTAATCTTAAAGGAACCAATCTTATTCATTTGGGGAAGGGAAATGGGACTGTTGTAGCACCATGTTTTTCCTTGAAAGTTTGGTTGTTCCCAGAGTTGAAGTATAGAGTCATGGCAAGACATTTTTTCTATCACATACAAGATTTTTCTTGCATGTGAGACGTTGTTTGGAAAGTTTAATTGGAGGAGATTAGCGACGAGCGAGGAGAAGAAGAATTAAGAAAACAATAATAAGGATAATGATAAATATCCAGAGCCAGTTATTAGTTACCTGATAGTTAAGATTGTTTCCTGATGGGTTAGGAAGTTGAGGAGTATTGGAGGGAGGAATGACAGAGGGAGGAATGACAGAGGGAGGAGTATCTGAGGAAGGAATATTGGATGTGGGAAGAATACGGGCACTACTTGCACGGTCATTGAAGTCAGAAAGAGAGGTTAGATGAGCTGGACCGTCAATGCGGAAAGAGGCACCGTCAAAGTTTTCATTTTCATAGAGGATAATGGTGATACCAGGGGCAACCTTAATTGAGGAGAGACTTCGGAGAGGGAAACCGACATCATTAAAGGAAGAGATATCTTGGATTTGAGTGATAGGGACGGAGGTGCCACGGAAGTTATCATCCGTGTAGATAATGACGATGGGACAATCTTTCCAAGTGCCATTAAAGTTGAAGTTGGGAAGACAGGGGGTACCATGATCATTTGAGGGAGGAGAGAAGGAGTTAATATCTTCCGGGGAGGGAGTGTCAAGACCTAGAGCGGGAGTTTGAGGTTCAGCTTGAAGGAGATTGATAGGCTTCGAGAATATTTTAGCGAATTTATTTGATCTTGATACAATAATACTGCTGATTTTATTTTCGATGGTTTGAGGAAGATTTACAACAGATCCCTTTTCATCACCTTCTATAGTAACTTTATTTCCTCGAAAGTTATAATGTTCATAAAGTTCAACTTTGACTCCTGGAGCGACTTTGATTGATTGTAGAGCATCATTAGGAAATTCGATTCTATCGATGTAGGGATAATTTCCAAATTCATAAATGGGAATCCTTGTTCCCTCAAATCCGGGTTGCGAATATAATACAACGAGTGGCATTCGTTCAACTTTAATACTGATGGTTTTGTTATTGAAACCCGGAATGAAATTCGAAAGATTATTTAATATTATGGGACCTACTATTTTAAAAGAATTTCCTTTAAAATCATAATCTTCATAGAGGGTAACGACAACTCCTGGAGCGACTTTGATTGACTGTAGAGCATCATTGGAAAATCCGATATTCTTGTCATCGATCCTAGAATAATTTCCAAAATTATAAATGGAAACAGGTTTGCCCCGAAGATCTTGTTGCGAATATAAGTCGACGAGTGACAATCGGTCAACTTTAATACTGCTGACTTTATTATTGAATTCGCGAAGATCAGGTAAATCGATGGGACCATCTAATGCTATGGAAGGTCCATTAAAGTTATAATCTACATAAAGGTAAACGGTGATTTTTGGAGCGACTTTGATTGACTTTAGTTTATCATTGGGAAATCCAATATCAGTGATCTTGGGATACTCTCCATGGGATTTAATTTCAACAGGACTAGGGTCATTAAAATTGACGTCTCGATATAATGTAACGAGTGCCATTATTTTATTTTAATAACAGTTAAGATAATATTATGAGAAAAAACTCTCTTTCTATTTTTTTTTAAACTTGGGATCTTTTGGAATTTATTAAAAAGTTCCAAAAGAGGAGATTAGTTTGACAGAGTTGAGATTCATTTCCGTTTGACAAGAAGAAAAACTAATCCAGAAATGAGGATAATTATAAGAAGGACGAAAAAAATGATGATCCAGAGAGTAAATTTATTAATGGAATCTTTTTTGCCCTGAAGTATAACTTTAATACTGCTGATTTTATCATTGAATTTGCGAAAGTTAGGTAATTTCATGGGACCATTAAATACTATTAAACGGCCTTTAAAGTCATAATGTTCATAAAGTTCAACTTTGACTCCTGGAGCGATTTTGATTGACTTTAATTTATCATTGGGAAATCCAATATCAGTGATCTTGGGATACTCTCCAGGGGATGTAATTTCAACAGGACTAGGGTCATTAAAATTGATGTCTTGATATAATGTAACGAGTGCCATTATTTTAATAACAGTTAAGTTAATGTTATGATGGAAAACTCTCTTTCTATTTTTAAACTTGGAATCTTTTGGAATTTATTTAAAAGTTTCAAAAGAGGAGATTTCATAGGCAGAGTTGAGATTCATTTGCGTTTGACAGGAAGAAAAACCAACGCAGAAATGAGGATAATTAAAAGAAGGACAAGAAGAATGGTGATCCAGAGAGGAAATGAGAAGTGTGTCGAAAGATAGGAATATTTTTGGAGACGTCGAAGAGTGGGAGAACATGTTGTGATTTCTCGGAGTTGTTTTTCTGTAAAGATTCGGGATTTGAGTTGTTTTTGGAAAAAGGGAGAGATTTCATTACATACTTCACTGGAGCAGACTTGACTTGCTAAGTCGGATGTTACAAGATGACTTTCTGGTTCTTGACACGGACGGTACCAACAAGCTGGACTTGCAGAGATAGAGGGACTTAACAAGTTAAAATCAGGGTTTGCGAATCTCTGAAGACATCGACAGTCAAGACTGTTTGGATAAGTGTTGCAATAATCTGTCATAGCACGGTCGGCGAGGAGGGGGTTTTCGTTTTTCCAGGTCCGACAGATTTCTCCATCACGTTCTGTCGACATAAAACGACTACAAGATGGCATGGGACGACCTGTGATTGAGTTATTTCGGCATGTCTTGACTCGTTGAGCACAGAAATATGGTAGAATGACACCTCGGAGTTGACTTTCACTGCCGGAGAGTTCACGCCACTTGTCGATATCGTCGAGAGAAGAAAACTGACTAACATGATAGGAGCAAGAAATTGGGACGCCGGTTAAACCGATACCTTGACGATTCATTTCAGGATTGTACCATTCGAAAGAGACAGGGCCAGTGCCTCCAAAGTCAGGACAAAACGAGGGGTTTAACTTGGAACAGAGAGGTTGAGAGGTGGCAATACCTCCACAACATGTTTGATTTCCATAATGCCAATCGGAATTTTCACAGATTCCGCGAGGTGTTAGAGGACTATCTTTACAACTACACGATCCTGAGACATAAGTTTCAAAGGGTTCATTTTGAAGAACTGTCAATGAGACGATAGACATCGAAGCATTTGAATAGTGGGAAAAATTTTCCGAATGATTTTGAGAACTTGTTTTTGGAGAAAATTTTTGAGGATCTGTTAAAATGGGACGAGATAAAGCCAAGAATAGGGTTTCAATAGCTACAAATGCTTTTTTAAGTATTCTGAATTCAGTGACACAGAAATGTACTCAACCTATAACTCAGACGCAGAATATCCCTATTGAGGTGACGGGAGCCGGATCTGTCTTACGAGATTCTACTATTCGAGCTAGACAGTCAGTAGTGGCAGATTTTAAATGTATTCAAGAAGTTAAAAACAATCAAGAAGCTAATCAACAGATCAAGAATGAGATTGATCAACAAACTCAGGCTATCATTGGATCTCTCAATCTCAGTCTGAAGTCAGCCACTGCCGAGAATATTGCGGAAGTTGTGAATAATCTTGCCACTGAAATTCAAAACAGTTATACTGGTGCCTGTATGCAGTCGGTCTTGCAAGAGCAAAGTGTTCCCATAAAAGTTGCAGGTGGAGGACAGATTACAAATGTTTTTTTTGATTTTGACCAGTCGATTCGATCAATGTCAGAATGTGTTCAAAGTTCAACAAATGTTCAGGCAGCTCAGCAAGATCTGGAAAACTTAATACGACAGTTAGCCGAAATTCAGAGAAAAGGTATTTTCGAGGATATATTTGGATCACTCTTCGGAAATATCGCCGGTATTATTATTTTTATCGTTATTGTTATTGGAATTCTTGTAATTCTTGGTCTTGGAGGATTTTTCCTGATTCGACTGTTAACTGGACGTAGGTCCAAGTCATAGTTTTGTGACGTGGTTCAAGTTCATGTGTTCAAGACAGGAAAATTCTGGAAGATAATAGAATATCTTTGAAATAGTTGAACAGGTTAACTGTTCAGCTATTTCGTAATTTGACTTAGTAGTTGCGGTGACGTTTATAGGTATTCTTTGGATACTTACGATAGTAGCCATACTTTTCTTTCCGTTTTTCGGAAGGGCAGCTAGTTGAGATATCACTTATCGTCGATGAAGGACATGAGGATTCCGTTGAATGGTATGACTGAGCTTTCATTTTCTTTTCCTCCTGCCAGAGGAGCCAGTTTTGAAAGGCTCCATCATCAGAATCTTGGCGCCAAATCTTATATTCTCCGGCAAAGTCATTGAGGTGAGCGTAGTTTTCATTGTTAAACTTTTTCCACTTCTGGTAGGCTTTTCGGTCGTCTTTCGGGAGACCAAGTTGGTTACAGTGGAGGAGCCAGTCACAGTATCGGCGGAACTTGCAATAGTCTTTGAGACTGGCTGTCTTTCGGAAACGGTTATATTTTTTCCGGTTTCGGTCCGACTTGGCAAAAGAGGAGTGGAGGTACTTTTTGTTGCCAGTCTTTTTGTACTTTTTCCAGGCCTTCCACTTCTTCCAAATTTCCTGATCAGAGAGGATATAGCAGCGCTTCCAGGAGACATAGTCATTATAATAGTAGTTGTCCTGGTAGTGACGGACCCAGCATGAGTTTTTCCAGGAGGTGTAGGATTTAAGATTATCATAGTTATCCTCTCCCGCGACATGGTACCAGTCTAAAAACTTGCGAAGCTTGCAGTAAGTCTTATAGTCACAGTGGTCCTTCCAGGAGCGGTAGCGCGAGTCAAGTTTGGGTTCATTATAGTTGATTTCCTGTTCTTTGGGAACGGGGATCTCACCTTGATTTCCGGGACACAAATCGAAAAAGCCTTTATATTTATTCCAGTCCGCCCCTGCGAATGGAATGAGAGGAGCTTGACCATTTGAGAAGTTCAGAGGTCCTTGAAGATGGGAAACATTAACACCATTATTCCAATCATGTGTAATGAGTTGAACACTGGAACACGCCATGTTTTGAAATAGATGATGGAAAAAAAGTTTGCTTTTGTTCTTTCGACAAAAGAAAAAAAGTTTTAATTTCTACCTTCCTTGTTGCAAGATTTCAAGATACATTGGAAGATCGGTCCAGTACCACGAAAAGATGTCTGTTTCTCTTTGAGTTTCCAAGGGCTGTTCTTTTTTCTGAGTATTAATGTATTTTTGGTTATCCTGAAGAAGAGAAATGGCCTGGTGAAGTCGTTTTGTCAGAACCTTCTGTTGATGCTTCTTTTCTTGAAGTCGGAAAAGAGTTTCATTATCTTTATAGAGAGAGGCGGCCCACTTGAGAACTTTTCTGGTCGATCGAATATACTCAGATAAGTCAGAGGCCGCTAAAACGGAAAAGACATCTGTTGAATAGGTTTTCAAGAATGTGTCCGAAAAGAGATTTATCGATCCTGATATCATCCTTGGAATTCGAAGAGAAGTCAGACGTTGTTCGAGCTCCTGTAACATCTCATGAAGAGTGTTTTCAGCTGAAGTGCTTTCGAGAGAATAGTTAAACGTTTTCAGTCTCTGATTAATTTCCTCGGTTCGGTTTTCATTTACGAGTTGCGTAATTTCATCAAAGAGATCAAAGATACCACCGAAGGTGAGGGGAGAGTTAAGTTTTTGTAGAGTTATGTTGCCGGAAGAGAGACAGATGTCGGGACCTCTACAGGTGAGAACAACTTTACCTGGATGATCTTTAAGAAATGGGCACGGGTACTCTTGACGAATAAAGGTCAAGAAGTGATCAAGAGAAACCGATGTTATCTCGGGAGTCAGGGGAAGAGAGTAGCCGAGAGGTTCTTCTTTTTTCAGGATGGTTTCAAGAGAGTCATACCTATTAAAGAAAGTCAGAAGACGGCGTAACTCCGACAGAGCGGGATTTCCGGCTTTCATCATTTCCGCAAGAGAGGAACAGAGGAGCTGATAGGCATCATGAAGAGGAAAACTTCGTTGAGGAAAGATAAACTGATCAATTCCAAAGAAGTAACCATAGTGTTCTTCTTGGTATGTAATGTGAGCCTTACTAAAGTCAAAGAGAATGGCGAGACGGTCGGTTTCAAGGTATTCTCTTCCTTTTTCAGTTTCATAGGGAAGAGAAAAGCGGGAACTCTTGTCACTTGGAGAGGAGAGACATAAGAGGACATTATTTGGAGTGAGAGAGTAGTGTGTAAAGTCACATTGACGGTGAGCCCATCGGAGGGCGTAGAGGACTTGAAGATAGACTTCTAAAAACTGGGTGGCGGAACAGGACGAACAGTAGTTTTCCAGAGTTTCCTGAGGAGAGACATTTTCAAGAAGAAGATAGAAAACGGGATGTCCGTCGGGGAAATTCCGGAAGAGAACTTTCTTCGAGAAAGAGTCAAAGAGAGGAAGGGAGGGCTGGAATCCGCCATAGAGATAGAGAAAGTTTGGAATGTCTCTTCGAAGTTGGTTTGTTCCAAAGAGTCCGATAAAGGTTTCATGAAGAAAACGGAACTCATTATCGATAAGACGGACGAGAAAAAAGTTCTCCGTCTCTTTCGGAGAGCTGGAAAGGAGATTTGATACTTGAGTTGGAAAGAGTCGGAGCCAGTGACGGATCCTCATTCGAGGAGTTGCCCAACCAGGAGTGACGGGATTTACATAGAAGAGAGAGTTGACGAGATACATGGTCAGAGTCAGAAGATCAGGACTATAAAAGGTGTCTGGGACAAGAGAGGGAAGTTTTTCTGGAAGTCGGTTTCGAAGGTGAGATTCAAGAGACATCAACTGAGGAACACAACAGAGAGTTCGCGACGTGAGGAGAGTTTTTTCACGTTGGATTGTGTTTTCGGTTTCTTGTTGTAAAGTGTCCCAGATCGAAGAGACGAGAGAACGAGCAAATTGGAATCGTTCCAAGATAACATCAGATCGGACGAGTGACATGATTTAAATAGGAAACAAATCTTTGTTTAAGAAGGTAATATTTATATCAGGGATTATATTTCGGTTTCTGTGACAAAGAGATTAGGAAAACATCAGATAACGGAAGAATTGTAGACCGGACCAGTACCAGATGCCTGGATCTGGGCGAATCGAAAGATGATTAATGGCATCTATGTCTTCTGAAATTTTGTTGAGTTCCGGAACGAGAGAGGTATAGAGAATTTTTACGATGTTGCGGAGGTGAGGAATTTGAGACTCCAAGTCGAGATCGGAGACAGTCTGACTTGAACACGAGAGAGAGACAACAAGAAGATCAAGTTGTTCAATAAGGTAGAGAGTCTTGGCCACATGAAGGACGTACTCTCGATGAGCATTAATTATAGGTTCTGAGAGTAGGATGGAAGAAGGAAGTCCAACAATGTCAACACGGGGGATTTGAGAAAGAAGAGTTGAAATTTGGAAGACGAGTTGGTCGAATTTCTTCAGGGCCTGGTTCTTATGATGCTGATAGGGAAACTGAGAGATGACACGTTGAAGAAGTTTAAACTGTCCTCGTCGAGAAAGAATAACAGTCATATCACAGAAGTCAAAGAGGTCTCGAGGAGGATGGACTTGATGAAGACCGAGTTCCTCAATGATTTTCTCATAAGTCAGACACAGATGTTCGCCTTGACAGGAGAGGAGAGGTTCGGGTCCCGGCTGACTTCGAAGAAATGGCGTTGCCCAGTTCTGACGAATAAACGTGATAAAATCATCAAGAGAGAGTTGACTTATTTCTGGAGTCAGAGGAAGAATGTAGGTGGAGTCCGACTGCTTTCGGACAATGTCTTCGGGTTTTTCCTGAGGTCGGAAGAAGAGGAGGAGTCGTGATGCCTCGTCGAAGGTGGGATTTCTCTCCTGCATCATCTTAAAGAGAAGCCAATTCAGAAGCTTATATGCGTCATAGAGAGGAAAACTCCGATCGGGATAAATGAAATAAACCGGGACATTCCAAACACCAAAGTGCTGATCGTTATACTGAATGTGGGCTCGACCATAGTCAATGATAGTTGCAATGGCGTCCGTCAGAAGATATTCCGTTCCACGTTCTGTCTCATATGGAATTGAAAAGACTCCCTTCACGGAAGGAAGTTTACGAAGAAGGACATTGTGCATGTGAAGATCGTAGTGTGTAAAGTCGATAATTCTATGAGCTTGTCGAAGAGCGTAGAGGATCTGAAGGTACTTCTCAAGAAACTGGTCAAATGTGGCTTTACGAATATAGTCACCAAAAGATATCGAAGGAGAGATGTTTTCATAGATGATATATTGATAGGACTTTCCCGAACTTCCACACCAGGAGACGACTTCTCGAGTCTCCGGATCAATAAGAGGAGGAGAGCAACGAAATCCACCATAGACATAGGCAAAGTTGGGGACATACTCTCGCATTCGATTTGTGCCGAAGAGACCGACGAAGAGTTCATGTGTGGCTTCTCGATTGGCTTCATCATCTCGAGGAGCTTTGATGACAAACATATCATTAGCTTCTTCAAAGGAGGCGACCATGGCATATCCAAAGGCAGATTCCTTTCCAATACGGCGGAGATGTGAGATCCAGTGGCGAATTCTTTGATGAGACGTGAAGGCTCCCGGTTCTGCCGGAGAAAGATGTATGACAGTGTCTGTGAGACACATTATAGCTAGCATCATCTTCGCATTATAAAACTCCTTTTGAGAGATATCCTTTAACTTTCGAGTGTCGACTCCAAAAACTGTATTTTCAAGGTGTTTAAGTTGTTCAACGGGACAGATAGAGGTTGTCTCAAGAATCTCCTCTTCGATTGAAATCTGTTTTCTTTCTCCTTCGGAATATCTTTGTCGAATATCGGGTTGACGAAATGTTTTCATTCGTTGATCCACGAGGAATTCAATCTCCTCACTGGTTGGAAGTGACATAAATTGATCTTTACAATGAAAGAACATTTTTTTTTCTAAATTATGACTCTCTTTTCTTCCCCATTTCTGTCTTTTATTTCTTACCTTTCCTTAAGTGTCTCCTGTCTGGCTCAGAATACTTTAGAGTCTCCTCCTCTCTTTCTGCATTTGCGAGATAATACAACGTTGAAGATGTGTCCTCTATCTTCTTCTGACACCTTTTTATCTCGTTCGACACTCTCTTCTTTTCCTCCGAGTTTCTATATCCTTCTCGGAGTGTTGTTGAATCTCGTGTTGACGACGACTTTATGTCTCTGTCGATCTCGTCGAATGTCAAAGCAACTTCACGATTCGGAGACAGAAGCCATAATTTCAGAGTTACCCTCTCTTCTTCGAAAGCGTCTTCCTCCTCCCCGAGAAGAGTCGGAAAAGGAAGTCTATGAAATCGTCTATCAGACGTTTGAGAAATTGCTGACTCAAGCCTGGAAGGAAGCTAATCAGGATTCTCTTCAGATTAAAAGTGACTCTCCTCTCCGGAAACGATGCTAATTTAAAAAAGCCATATCTTATAACAGTTTATAAGATATGGCTTTGACATGTTTCTTTTTCCGACTTTAATGACATCGATGTCTTTGAAAGAAATTTGGGAAAACATGAAACTGGAGGAACTTCGACAGTTTAATTCTTCCTTTTCGAGAAAAGGAAGAAAAAAAAATGAAAGAAGAGAGATTTCCAAAGTTTAAATGGAGATAAGAAAGATTTTCCAGTTAAAATGGATCCGACGGAACTTCTTTGTGAGATACGTAACAGTTTTTCTCGATCTCCTCCGGAGATAACTTCTGATCTTCTTCCGCCACCATATTCTCTTCCTTTAAATCGACGTCCTGTTCTCGAGAAGAATATTGTTATAGCCCCAACGATGTGTGATCGGCCCGATGAGCGTATCTGTGATATGGAGAAATATAATGAACTTTCTCAGATGAAGTCGAAATATAATAATCAGGATAAGGAGTATCTGAAGGCTCGTGCCCGGACCAACCCATTTGAGGAGATTGGGCGCTCGATCTTTATGAATCGGGCGGCGATTAAACTTGCCAACATCGATGCGGTGTACAATCTGACTCAACATTTTGGAGGTCTGATGAAGAAACATGTCGATGAAATCTTCACCTTTTGTGACATTGCTGCCGGACCGGGAGGTTTTACACAGTACTTACAGTTTCGCTGGCCCAACTCGATGGGATATGGTATTACCTTGAAAGATGAAAATGATTGGAACCGTTCCAAACTTGATTTGAGTCGATTTAGTATTTTCTATGGTGATGATGAGACGGGTGACCTCTACACTAACTGGCAGGGATTTGTCACTCACGTTCGAACGAATGAGCCTGATGGTGTCGATCTCATTCTCGGTGATGGAGGTTTTGACATTGAGAGAGAGGCCTCCAAAGTCGAAGAAGTCGTGCGTCCACTGACTCCGACGACACGTTCCTTCCGGTATCAGTGTCAGGAGTTTTTGTCAAGTCGTCTCATAATGTGTCAGATTCTGGTTGCGTTGAAAGTTCTTCGGAAGGGGTGTACGTTCGTCTGTAAAGTTTTTGACACGGTTACTCCGATTTCGGCTCAGCTTCTCTTTGTTCTCGCTTGTAGTTTTGACTCAGTCTCTATCTTTAAACCGGTGAGTAGTCGTCCGGCCAATTCCGAGCGCTATCTTATTTGTCAAGGTCTCCGGGAAAATATTGAACCATATGCTGATCTTCTGGCGGAGGCTAATAGTGCATACACAGCGACACATAATGTCGTCTCACTCTTTGATACACCTCTTCCCGAGGACTTTCTCAAGTGGCTCTATCAGGAGAACATGCGTAGTATTAACCGACAACTCGAAGCTGGAGAGCGCCTTCTTCGTTACTGGAATGGAGAAAACGTTCCCATTCCTCGATATAATCTTCACAAAGCTCTAATTGTCTGGAACCTTCCAGATAATCGACCCTCACGGAGATCCCGTATCAAGATTTAGCTTTTCTACATCCGACAATAGTGATATGTTCTTCCTCCAAAAGAACATATCACTGTCAGGATATCAAGTTTTCTTCGTTCTTGATCAACGAAAGCATCGACGAGACACTTGCATAATTCCAATTCAGTTCATGAAATAATAACTTTGACAGAGGAATTTCTTTCTCAGTTTTAACAAGGAGATATTATACGAGACCTGTCATAGGGAGTTTAAAGATGACATGAAGAACTCATGAAATCGGAGTTCTCGTCTACCGAGGGCTGCTCTTATTCCGAGACGAAGAGCATCATACTAGAACTGAGCTACAATGACGAGAAACGTGATCATAATAAATCCGGTTAATATGGAACTTCCAAAAATCCCTTTGCTGGGAAATGGCTTATGTTCCATTTTTTAACGTTGAAACATATTATCAATGTCTTCCTTCTCAACTTGATCGAAACTTTTGGTAACAAAGATGTCTTCGAATTAAATAGTAGGAATCTCTCTCCTTTTAAAAGAATTGATTTGGATTTAATAATTTTTCCTTAAAGGAGAGAGAGATTGAATTTCGAATTTCGAACGATGACTTCGATAGTTGACATGTTAGACAGACCTGAGGAGTCTTTCCAGTTTTTGAGAGAACTGTACACTCTAGCGGGACTTTCTCCCGAGAATGGGGAAAATACAGAGGAAAAGTTTCTGTTGGCGCATCTTATCCTTTCATCGAAGCCCTCATGGAATTGGGAGGAAGCCGATCTTGAAGATGTGTTCGATGGATGGATGATCGATCCGGATATAATTTATCTTCCGGAAGTTTTCGATGAATGTCTTGAGGAGACAATTCTCGATTTTTCCGATCGTGAGAAAGAGGTGTCTTTGACAGAACAACCGTTAAAGCGGAAAATTGTTAGAAATGACATTCCTCGTGCCAACAAACGTCGCATCTTCACGCGAACCTTCTATTGTTGTTGTTCTCGACCTCTTGACAAGGCTTACATTGCCGTTAATATGAATACGGGAGCTGTTCTCTTCATTGGAGATTGTTGTTATTCTAAATATGACGAATATCTCTCTCTTTATGAGCCGGATCCGATTGATGAACTTACCGCCGCCTTTGAGAAGATCTCTCTTGACGACGATGATTTTGAATCTCCCGAAACACTTCGAAGCATTGTCAATGCTTGTGTCTGAAAAATAGACGTAACAAAAAAAAAAGCCCTCTTTCTTTGTCTCTCCAGAGAGACGAAGAAAGAGGGCTTTTTTTTTTATAATTTAATTATCACTATCACTGCTCGAGGATTTGGTTAAACGGAGCTTCTTTCGCTTTCGTCTTTTCTCCTCCTGGGGATCATAGTCAGCATCCGGGTCGGCTTCCTCACTACTGTCAGGCTCAATAAAACTTTCATCATCAACGTCAAGGTGACCGTCATACTTATCATAACAACAACGGCCGACAAGAAGTACATTTCCATTGTAGCGATTTCGAGCGATATGGGCATAACGAAGGTTCTGGGAACAACAACAGTGATAATCACCAGGTCCGTGTTCGGAAATGAGATCTCGATATTGCGGAGAGACATCCCACTCATCGAGGGCTGCGTTAATATTCGAATGATCGATGTTCAAAGTGGCCTGTGTTGAATAGAAAACATTGGCCAGATCGAACTTTTCCGGCATTGAAACACCATCAGAGAGAGACAGTCCGGCTCTCTGATATAGAGAGAGGAGTGCCTGTCGGGATTCCCAGATATTATCAAGGGAAGAGATCTGATTTAACATGAGTCAAGATTGGATACAGATTTAGACTTTTCTTCTGTCTCAAAGGAATTAAATAAATTCTATTTCAGTTTTTCTGAAAGAGAAGAGGAAAAATAAAAATATGCTATCTCAGGAAAATGGGAACTCTTATCAAAAGAGACGTTCGAGGGAACAAGTATATTTCAACGGAATTTCTTCGAGATTATTTAACGTTTCTTCGAAATGAATTTGAAGAAATATATCAGGTATTAAATTCGAATAATGTTGAGATTGTCAAGGAACGTCTCAAGTTGAATGCGAATGAGATTGACGACACACTGAAGGAGATTTTTCAAGAGGTTTCAAATGTTGGGCAGATTTACCAACATGCATACGTGGATGGGTTATATGATGGCAGTTCGGAGGTTGAGCAACCGTGGGGGAATTTGTATTGGACTCCAGACTATTACTACTTATAGATTTGTTAAGTGAAAGTGTAATCCTGTTATCAGAAGACATGATAACAGGATTAAGATATCGCGAGGAAGTTAGTCGAGAACCCAGATGTAATCGGTGAAGGGTCCGGCGGTCAGGAATTCCTTTTTCAACTGATACCAGGGTTTTTCATGGCGAGTGATTTCCTTATGAAGGAGAGCAGCCCGATGATTTAAGTGGACGTTGGGGTCATAAGTCCAGGGGGGACGGGGTGGATTATCAGGGACTGAGTAAATTTTCATATTATTTTTATAGCCGCGTTCAATCCAGACCTGGATATGTGCGTTGATATAGAGTTTAAGAGCATCTGAATATCCGAACCACATTTGGACGATGGGATGATAAACGAAGCCCAAAGACACAACGCGATATCCGTCCTTATTCCATTGACTCTTTAAAGACCGAAGATTGGTGTTGTTGACACATTGATAGGTGCCGTCTTTGACGACGAAACGGTACGACTTTTTCTTATAATCTCGGGCGATCCGACGTATCCAATCTCGGAGTTTGTCGCGAGATGGAGGAACTGGGAGATGAAGATGTTCGGATAAGAATGTAAGATCTTCAATTAGACAGAGGATTTGATAGGCTTCGACGCGTTCTTTTCCCAATCGTTTATCATCGAGAGAGCGTGCTGACTCAACAAAATCAGGAGAAGTTAGAAAAGTCTGTACCATTTCCCCAACATATAGGAAAAGGACAAAGAGTGATTTAACATTTCAAATTTAATCAGGGTTTTATTTTGATGGGATCGAAACATGAGGATAGAGAGGTGTAAAAAAAAATCCTCGAATGAAAATCGAAGAGACGAAGAGGGTATTGTTGGGAGAAACGAGAGGAGAATTGGATAAAATGTTTAAATTAAGAGAGATGATTAAGTTGGAATTGGAGAAATAGCGAGAAAAGAATTTTAAGGTGAATCTATAAATGGAGAACAGAGTTTCCATTTATATCGACGGGGAAGACGCCGGAACAGAAGAACTGAGACCTGGAATGAATCTGTCTGAGCTTATTGAAGAGATAGCTCAGCGTGAAAATCTCCGATATTTTATGTTAGTTACTACGGACTATAACGACTATCCTGGAGGAGTTGTGATATATAAACGAGAGCCCAATGAGAGGATCTATCGAGAACTGATATTAGTTCCCTATGATATTTTCTGGCAATATCTCAGTCGAGTACATATTATAACCGATGAAGATACGATCGAATACTATAACGAAGTCATTACATTAAAGGAAGAGGAACTTATCGAGAGATTTATAAAGAGACCATTTGAACTTTTGCACTATCCCAGAGAGGACGATGACGAATTTCGACAGATCTATGATTCTCTGAAAGAGGAACTGTATTCGACTCTTTCGAACATCTAGACGAGAGAAAAAGTAGAGAAAACAATTCGGTTCGCTTAACGAATCGAATTGTTAACTTCTGAAGTTAGGATGTTAAAGGTTTAGTAGAGATCGGTATAGCGGTCATAGCGTCCATAGCGACCGAAGTAGCCGTCGGCTTCCTCACTACTGACACGACGAAGAAGGGGAGAAGCCCGAGAGCGAGACCGAGATGAGCGAGGAGAACGACCTCTACCCCAGCGGCTTCCGGGACCTTGATAGATTTCACGGACCTCAGCTTGAGCATCACGAAGGAGGGCCTCGACATTATTACGGACGTCAGCTTCAGACACTTCCGTAACAGAACGTTCACCGAGGAACTTACTAAGGGCACGAGCTAAGGCGGGAGCGGGGATCTTGAGGCCCCGGTTTTTAGCTTCACTCCCGAGTACTCGCACAAGATTTGTCCAGGTACGAAGCGCGACAGGTCCACGACCGGCAACACCATCATAGGAGCGAGAGCGTGAACGAGATCTCATATGAGTTGGCATGTTTCGTGTTTTTATTGATTGGTATAAAAAAAATTCGAAAATTCTGTTATTCTCTTTGAAATTTGCGTAATTTTGGAGTTTAAAATCGAAAAAAATCGCGATTTTTTCGATTTCTTTTTTTTTTCCTATCGTTCGATTCTTATCGGAAAAGAAAACTCTCTTAAATAGGTTTCTTTGGGAAGTTTTGTTTAAATCCGACGAGGAGATCGGGGCGGACTCGGACTCTGGAATTGGACTTGAGAGAGGGATCGTGACCGTGATGTGGCTCGGCGGGCTGAGAGAGCTCTTTCTCGCATTTCCTGAGAAAGTGCCTGTAATTCTGGCATTCGGTTACTAATGTCGCGGAGAACTCGGTCAACGGTATAATGAGCCAGTTCTTCTCCCTGAAGGCCCTGTTCTCGCCCTTGACGATAGATTGGGCTCATAATTCGGGCTATAACGGGAAGGGGAATACCTTTTCCTTTGAGTCCATGTTGATGATAGAGCATAGACATTGCCAAATTCCAGGCGGAGACAGGTCTTCCTTCTTGACTTCTGGCACGGGAGGTTCGTCGTGTTCTTGGAGGAGTACCGTCGTAAGATTTCGACTTGCGTTTAAGGAAATGGGACATGTTTTGAAAAAACTCACAAAAAGAAAAAGAGAAATATTTTTATCTTTCTTTTCTTTTCGGAATCTGTTTTGGTACAAGATCGGATACAGATTTAATATCAGAAGAGCCGTCAGGCAGATGACGTCGAATTATCAATGGAATATATCCGGCTTCAAATTCTTGACATGCGATGTTAAGGGGATCTAAGGGATTATAAGAACAACCCTTAAAGATATTGATCGATGAGGGAGAGGTTGGCCAAAATGGAGAGGGAGCACCGAGACTTAACTGGAGGGCTCGGACTCCCAGAAGACGAGCAATTTCATACTTGGTGAGAGTCGGAAATGAAATATAATCAGGGCGAGGTTTGGACGTATTCGGGACCGAAGTAGGATCCTCAGATTCGTCAAGAGGAAGGAAACTTAGACTCATATTTTCCGAGTCAGTTTCGGGAGAAGTCTCAAGAAAATTTTCGGAAATTAAATCGAGATCCATGTTTGGCAGATTTATCTAATTTAAAAGAGACGTCTCCAGAAATCAAAAGAAATCAAACTTCGATTTCGACAAACGAATCATTAAATATTTAAGATTTCATAAAAAGACGAGACTCATTTCTCTCGATGAAGAGTCTTCTAATTGTGGGAATCGTTGGAATTATTCTTATAATAATAATTTACAAGAAACATGACTGTTTAGGAAAGAAGTCACTTCTTTCTGTTGATCCTCCGACGGAGGAAGATGCAACTCCTGAATACATTGACAAACTTCGAGAGATGATGAAACAGAACTATAAATATTCCACCTGGGAGATATCATTATTAGCTGCTCTGATTGCAAGTCTTCCCATTGTCTATTTTTTAAAGAGACGTCTACCGACACTGTTTGAGTTGTTTATCGTGAGTTTGTTTATATTTATCGGAACGTATTATAGTTTTTCATGGCTCTGGACCCATTTTTATTATCCAAATAGTCGACAGATCGAACGTAATTTAGTGATGCTTCGTGATCGTGTTACGTAAATGGAAGGAAAGAGAAACGAAAATGTCGAGATAAAAAGAGATCTCCAATAATTTTTTTTACGAATTTTGTCATTTCTTGTCGATTTGCGCTTATTTAAATTAAAATCACGAAGATCCAAAGATAATCGAAAAAAAATGCGAATTTTTTTCCAAGCCTTTAACAAAAACAACAGAAATGGCTTCTCCGAGATCATTACGCTCAATGGGACATGCTAAGGTGCCTGGTACTTTCCGTCCATGGCATGAGGGTGGTGCGGACGTTGTCTGTGGTCCTGGACAGTATCACTATGCAAACTGGGCTGGTGCTGGCTGCACCTACGTTCAGGAGGATCGTCGGCGCTTCGGATGTGGTGGTAGCTCTCTCTGGGGTAAACCCATGCCGGAGGGATGCAATCCAGAAACATATGGTATGGCGGGTCGTCGTCGTGGCTTTGCTGAGCTTCCGGGTGCCGAGGCTGTTGCTGACGGCTACTATGGACGGCGAATCTCTCCTGTGAGCCGACGTGGTTCTCCGGTGAGTCGCCGGATGTCTCCTGAGAGGCGTCGTGGTTCCCTCTACGATGGGTACCGTTTCTCTCCTCGCTCCCGCCGTCTTTAAACAGAAAAATTATATGATAAAAGAAGATAATTATAACATATAATTTTTCTGTTTTCTTTGGAATAAGGAAAAATGTCATTACCAAGATCTCGTCGCTCTCGAGGTCGGGCCAAAGTTCCAGGTACTTTCCATTACTGGGGAGAAGGTGCAGAACAGGTTAGATGTGGTCCCGGACAACATCGTTTTGCCAACGTTTATGGTGCTGGATGTACTTATGCCTATCTTGATAAACGGTCTTTAGCCTGTGGAGCCAATGTCCGCTGGGGAAAACCGATACCTTCCGAGTGTAATGTTTCTCCAGAAGAAGTTGAGCGTCGACGTCTCTTTCTTGAACTTCCAGGTTCGGAGGCCGATGGTTTTTGGTCTCGACGAAGAGGTTCGAATATGTCTCTTTTTAAATTTTAAAAAGAGAAGCGGTGAAAGAAGATTTGCGAAATTTTAATTTCTTTCTATTTTCAAAGGAAATGGCATCACCAAGACGTTATCGAGGTCACGCTAAAGTTCCTGGCTCGTTCCGTCGCTGGGAGGAAGACGCTGAAAATGTCCGATGTGGAGAAGATGAATATTATTATGGAAACTGGGCGGGGATTGGCTGCACTTACGCGGAGAGAGACCGCCGCCGCTTTGGATGTGCTATCAATCGACGTCTCGGGCGACATATTCCGGAGTGTGAGGAGGGACGAGGACCGGGTCCTGCTTGGGAAGTATCAAGGGCCTATGTTCCCCCGGGATCTGACGGAATCTCTCCTCGAAGGAGAAGGACTTCTCTCAGTCCACGTTTGTCGAGATCTCGTTTGTATGACGCCCTCGGTCCTACCGATGAAACAGACACAATAACTGACACACTGGATCGGCGAAGTCCCTTCTATCGTTGTTATCGGAGGTACTAAGTTTTTTTAAACATTTGACTTTCTGAAGATGGCATTGTTATTATATTTTAACATATAATAACAATGGAAGAACTTCGCAAAGGTCTTGAACTTTTGGGTTATGAAGAAGATTCCGAACTGAGTCGGATATATGAGTCGGAAGAGAGAAAGAATCTTTTCTTTAGATATCATGGAATGGGTCACTATCAGGTTCTTGGGGTAAATCCAAAAAGACGTGGAGATCGGAGATACTTTCTTACGGTTTTGGGAGGGGCCAATGCCTTTGATGTTGAAGCCAACGATCGAGACTTTAGGAATCTGAACAACTATTTGACGATTGAAGAACTCAGTTATAAGGTTTTAAGGACAGTTGAAAGTTCTCCATATTAGGAGAGAATACTCTAATATATATCTTGATCAAGATATATATTAGACAGAGTTTCAAACGGAGGGACAATGAGAGGCGGACAGGGGCATATCACTTGCACGTCGAGAGAGGAAGTCTCGAGTAGAGAAGCCAGGGTTTTGGATCCAAGAGAAGTTGATAATTTCTCGAATGGTGATACGTTTATGTGGCTGAACCTCTAACATCCGAGTGAGAAGAAATCGTAAAGAAAAGGGGATAGAATATGGAAAGGTGGGGCCATTTTTTGAGAGTTGCTGATAGATCTTTGTGACGTCACTGTAGGATTTATTTTCTAAAATAAAGGGAAGTCGATGAAATAGGAGAGAGTAAAGAACAATACCAAGACTCCACACATCGATTTCTGGACCATAACAGGGGACTCTTAAAAGAAGTTCTGGAGAAGCATAGTTAATACTGCCCTTGTTCATACTCATATAACGATTGGGAGACCAGGGAGTTGCAAAACCAAAGTCCGCCAGTTTAACGAGAAAGTTTCTGTACTTGAGACAGTCTTTTGGCGTTGATCCGGGACGGGGAAAGAGCAGAATATTTTCAGGTTTAAGGTCACAATGGATGTATCCAGTCTTGTGGATATATTCAATGGCACTTAACAACTGACAAAAGATATTGTGAACAGTTGGAAGGTCAAGATAATAGGGAGTGTTATTAATATACTCAAGAAGATCACCAAGTTGTGCATATTCAAAGACGAAATATGTTGTTAAAGGTGTGGAAACATATTCATACAGTTTCACAATGTGAGGATGTTTCAATCGTAAAATGGCCTTGACTTCCTTTTCTCCATTGTTATGAAGAATGTAATCTTGATTGGTAATGAGTTTGATGGCAACAACTTGAAACGTTCGAATGTTAATTGCCCTATACACTTTACTTGTTGAGCCGTCTCCTATCAGCTTTTCCAACGTATATCTGTTCATTTCTTTCCTTTTCCCAATGGAAGGTGGAAAGACCGATTCTTTCATAGAGGATTCGAGAACAATTAAAATTCTTTTTTCTCGGGTCAATTTCTTGAAAGTTAAGAGGAGAATCGACTTGAAAGAGGATGAAGTGCACTTGTTGTTTCGAAGTATAACATGGCGTCAAAGCGACCTGGAAGTGTGGTTGGAATAAACTGCTGAAAGTCTGTTTCAGGGGAATAGACCGCTCCAATTGCACGAAGACCTCTGTTCTGTGGAGGAAAGTCAAAGGGATAGATTATTTTGGAGAAGAATGGAGATTCCTGATGCCAGAGATACTCCCAACTCCCAGGAGGGGCGGGAGGGACGGTCATGATACGAGTAGGGCCTCCCCACTTGACTCCGGCCAAGACGGTTCCTTCAAAGGTGGCACCTCCAAGTGTAAAGACGTTATCTGAGCCATAGAACTCAAGAAGAAGTGAAGACAGACTTTGAAGTCCCTGGGTTTTCATATCCGAGTAGAAGGCATTTCCGACATGAGTATTGTGGCCCCAAAAGATGCCACGTCCATGCTTTTTCAGAAGATGAGAAAAGACGTTAAACATGTGTTGTTCTCGAAAGTTCCACGCATTATTGTCGTCGATTTGGATATACTTTTGGAGTTGGGAGATATTATAAAGTTCATTACTTTGAGAGAGAGAGGAATGAAACGGTGTCTGAAGAAGTTCCTCGAGACAAAGAGGAGTCAAATGTTGTTCATTATTGGAAGGATTCAAACGACATTCTTCGAAAAAGGATGAAATGGAAGGTGTTTCTGAAATGAGACGTTGGAGACCAAAAAGATCCACACCATAGATAGAGACCTTTCGTTTCCGCAAAGTGTTTTCCCGACGAAGCCACTCGATAAAAGTTGCGACTTCTTCATTTGCCCACATCCATTGAGGCCAACGAGAAAATGTCAGTAAAACGTCTTTGGCGGTGAGATGAGGATCTCGACCGTGGACATATCGGTTAAGGCGAGCACAGTCGGACCAGTCCCACTCAAGGGCAATAAAGGGGGAACTGTCTTCTTGTTCTTGAAGAAGTCGTTGAGTCAGGAAAATTCTGTCTTCATGAAATTCTTTTGAGCCATGAGATGCCTCTCCCATTAAAATAATCGGACGAGATCTCATTTCCTCGAGAAGGAGGTCTACTTGGTATCGGGAGGAGAGTGACATATCGTCGTTTTCCAAAAGGAAAAATAAAATATCTTAATTTTGATCGAAAAGAGTTAGTTTTCCATATGTCCATAACATGGAGTTTACATTGAATACTCTTCATCTTTCTCCAGATGCTCCCCAAATACCCTACCGCCGTCGAACTGATGAGGAGAAAAAGGCTGTTCACTGGGGTCAACGGAAACTTCTTCTAGGTGAAATTGCCTTTCTCACCTTATATTGGGATGAGAAGAGACTTCCAAATCCGACGGTTGTTTATGTTGGAGCCTCCCCAGGCACACATATCCCGTTTTTAAGTCAACTTTTTCCGACGATAACGTTTCATCTATACGATCCTCTCCCGTTTAATTTTTCGGAGTCGAATCGTCTTATTCTCTATCAGAGACACTTTACGGATGATGATGCTCGTCGGTGGTCTCACTTTAATGATGAAGTTCTTTTAATTAGTGACATTCGGTCGTCCGACTATACACAGCTGTCAACAGAGGAAAATGAAAAGATGATCGACACAGATATGACTACACAGAAGAACTGGTATCTGATAATGAGGCCAGTGAAGGCACTTCTCAAGTTTCGGTTGCCATATTCATATCCGACAGCCCCTCGTACAGTGTCGTATTTGGCGGGAGATCTTCTTCTTCAACCGTGGGGACCTCAGACAACGACGGAGACACGTCTGATTCCAAAATCAACAGATGTGATTGACTGGGACATTGTTAAATATGAGTCACAGATGTTTTATCATAACACGGTGTCAAGAGAGCAGTGTTTCTATTTCAATCCGCTAACTTCTCATCCGGCCAAGAAAAGAAAACCGGTGGATCCACCAGAACTATTAAATGACTATGATTCCGTGGCTGAAGCTGTCATTCTCAAGGCCTACTTAAACAAGATTGGATGGAATAATGCTTTGGAACGTGAAGTTGTCAGACTGTCTCGAGAAATCACACGTACACTTCATCCGAAGAAGACCTTGAAATTTCTCCGTCAGAGTCGGGTCAAAACGACTAATCGTCGAGCGATTGAGGCTCATTCGTTTTCCGTCTAAATCCGAACATCGAATTCTCTTTCAAGAGAATTCGATGTTAGATTAAGAAGTTCGATGTTAATTATTTCTTAAGATAAGCCAGAGAACGATGACAAGAATGGCGATTAAGACAAGAAAGAGAAAGAAGTTCCAATCTGAAGAAGGTTCCTGTTGAAGCTGGACTTGACGGTCCTCGAGGACAGAAACAGTTGAAGTTGAAGTTTCACACTTCTTCAAAGGAATAAAGTTATCATCTTCAATCTTAAATGCACGGAGAATTTGTTTAATATTCAAGTCTGCATCCGCAATGAGTAAATAAACATAGGAGAGATTATACTTCTTAATACAGGCCATGAGATGTATGATAAACTTCTTATCGGTATAAGTGTAGGGTTTCGACTTCCAGTAACTTTTGGCAAAGCGGTAGAAGGTTGGACGGTCACACTGTGGACACGGACCTTTTCCAAGAACAAAGGCTGTCTCATTATCTCCATGAGCAAATTGATTCACGATTTCAATGAGATTCCGATTCAGAAGTTTACAAGTATCCTCGATAGGATTGCGAGTAAACAACACAATACATTCCGCCTGATCTGGAGTCAGAGAAACGAAATCAGCAAGATTCTGCCAATCAAACGCTGATATAGATTGTCCCATTTTATATTTCCGAGGATAACATTTCACGGATAAATTCTTTTTCTTTTTTTTTTCTTTTCTGGGAAGAAATCGAGAAATGGAAATGTTTCCTTGAGACCATCTTTCTTTGGATAATTTTGATTTAAGAAGTTTAATACTTAACTTCGGTAAGTTATATCGAGTATTAAACTTCCCTCTCGAGAGATGGAGTTTCCAAATGGTTTAAGGCTTGAAGAAAATCAAATCGAACACTTTCACCGTGTCGAACAAATTCTTCTCAAGTATCCCTATTATATCGACACATCTCTTCAAGGTTCCGGAAAGTCATATATTGTCACGGCTCTTGCATTGAAGTATGGTTTTCCACTCGGTATTATCTGTCCTCGGATTACGATCTCAGTCTGGTCTCAATTGCAGACGAAATATAACTTAGATATCAAGTTTATTGTTCCCTATCAGAAGCTTCGAAGTATCTCTGGAAAACAACCTAAACACGGTCTTCTAACTCGGAATGATTCTGATACCTTGACTTTTTCTCCCACGGAAAAGTTTCTTTCTCTAATTTCGGAGGGTCTTCTTCTCATTTTTGATGAGATTCAATATATTAAGAATGATAATGATCAGTATAAGGCGTGTCAAGCTCTAATTTCAGCCTGTCTTTCGATGGGAGGATTGACGAGAATTGGTCTTCTTTCTGGAACACCCTTTGATAAAGAGGAGTGTGCCGTCAATCTTGCCCGAGTTCTCGGCTTGATTTCAAGTGAGACTCTCTACACCTATCGACGGGACCTTCTTGAACTTAAACTTATTGGTGCCCAGGAACTCATCGATAATTGTCGACAATTCGACAGTCTCGCCACACAGAAAATTCTCCGGAGTTATCCTCTGGATCATAAAAATGTCATCGGACTCTGTTATCGTCTCTACTTGAGTGTTATCAAACCTAAAATTGTTTCATCCATGCCTCCTCCTCGAATTGACAGCGAGAAAGACATTAAAAATGGTTACTACAAGATCAGTGAAGAAGGTGCCTCCAAACTTGAACAAGCAATCCGAGATCTTCAACGTGCAGCCCGGTACAATCCCATTACCAAAATTGTGGATCAACGGGGAGTTAACTGGCGTGCCATCACCTACTCTCACATGAACATTGAGTTCACCAAACTTGAGATCTTTTTGCGTCTCGTTCGAGAACGCTTCGCCTCTGAACCCAATGCAAAACAAATCATTTATGTTAACTATGTTGAATCCATTAAGACACTTTCCGACGGTCTGAAAGAGTTTTGTCCTGCTATCATGTATGGCGCCACTCCAGAAAAGGAACGTGTTAATATTATTGAAATGTTTAACCAAGACAGTGATGACTTACGTCTTCTCATTGCAAATATTAAAGTTGGCGGTGTGGGAATCAGTCTCGATGACAAAATAGGAAATCGTCCCCGTTACACGTATATTAGTCCGACTTACAGTATTCTTGATCTTCATCAAGCCATCTATCGCACTCATCGCCATGGTACGAAAAGTAAAGCCACGATTCGCTTCGTCTATGGACAGGTAAGTGTCCGAGAAACCTCAATTCTTAATGCGTTGGCACGAAAAGCAACCGTCCTTCAAGAAGTTCTCGACGTTCAACGAGAGTATGGTATTCTCTTTCCAGGAGAGTTTAAAGATGAATTCGAAGTCTAACATGATATGTCTATCTTAATCCAAGATAGACATATCATATGAAAGATTTAAAATAAAAGAAATTCTCCTTCCGTCTCTAAAGATGGAAACAGATTCCCGTGTTGTGTCAACTAAACTCGTACTTCTAAAATGTTCAGGATGGTGTATACCTGTAATAATATATGTTGTCTTAGCTGCCATTGTCTTAGTGTTAACAATGATGAGTCCAGTTCCATGGGTCGCTAAACTCTTTCCAATTCTCGTAACGATTGTTTGGTCAGCTCTGGTTATCCTTGCCTTATATCTAATCTGTCGATCATGTCAACCCGCCATTGCTTGGTATATATTCCTCTTACCTCTTATCTTCTTTATAATTTTAGTTATCTTGGTATTTATTTTTGGAGGTATTTTCCTATTTTCAATCGTCTGAGACTTCCCTTGTCATCCTTCTCTCATTCTTCAACGGAGAAAAAAAAAAAAGAGCAATGCAAGATATACCATGTAAAATCTTTTCCGAATTTTAAGAGAGTTTTTCAAAATCTTCATCTTAACGAAAGATAAAAGAACGCAAATTTCTCATGAAAAAAAATTCTTCTTCTTGAAAACATGACCTCTAACGGTTGGAATATCTTAGCAATCATCGTTGCCATTCTTGGTGCTCTCTCTCTTCTCGCAGCCTGGTTCGCAAGTGCAAATACAAATAACCAACCCCTCTTCGGCCAATCACGAACAAATTTCTATTATAACGCTATCGCTCTGTTCCTCCTCGCTCTTGTCATCTGGTTTGGATCCTCCGTTGCCGCCGTTTCTCAAATTCGTCATCTCCGTCTGAATGTCTAAAAAACTTTCATACAAATATTAACGTATTATACTATTCAGACGTATAGTATAATACTTTGTCATCTTGACTTAGTCGGAGAGCTGCCACTTAATCGGTGTCTCACCCTGTTTAATTAACTGTTGATTTACCTTTCGAAATATCTTCGAACCCAGAAAACCCTTATCAGCCGACCGTCCACTCGGATGTGACGTCGTAAACACGATCGACCTCTCCCCTAGATACTTCTGTACTTTCTGTGCCTCCAGTCCTAATAAAAGATAAATACATCTCGGACGTATCTCCGATAAATACGCCAACACTTTTACAATAAATCCAAACCATAACTCCTTATGACTTCCAGGCCTCCCTGGAATCACTGTTAAACACATATTGAGAAGAAAGACACCTTGATATGCCCACTCCGTCAAATCTCCATGACATGGAATCTTAAACCCCTCAATACTCCCCTCCAACTCCTTATATATGTTTTTCAAAGAGGACGGAATCTCATCATCCCTTCTCACACTAAATGAGAGTCCAGTCGCCCTCGGAAGACCTGACAAAAGTGTCTGTGGATACGGGTCCTGTCCCAACATCACAACCTTAACTTTTTTGGCTGGAGTCAGCTCAAAGGCCCGAAACAAGTCCCTCTTTAGCGGATAGTAAGTCCCATATTCTCTTTCCTGTTCATTCAAGATATCACTTATATCTTGAAGTTCCGGCATCGCCTCTTTAAAAACTCCCTCCCACCCCTTCGGTGCTCGTTCCTTCACAATCCTCTCCACCGTCCACTCTTGATCAATCTCCGGCACAATCTTAACTCCTGGAAACTTCTCCTCCTTTTTTTTATCGACATTATCCATACTCCGTGAAATTCTTTATCCTCAAAATAACTTTATATCGAATTCTATCAATTTGTATCTTTTCGTCTCCTTCTTCCTCCTTATCGGAAAGATGTCGATTTCAAAGCTTAACGAGATGCAACTCGAGCTCCAAATCTTAAAAGTTCCAAATGTAATTAATATGAGACACTTGAGGCATATTAATTACATATAGAAAAGGATGAATGGAAGAAAACTCAATAAGAACTCGACTCTATCGAGGAAAAACAAATCTCTTTTTCAGGTCAGCGGAAGTATCTTATAATACTTGCTATTAAGAGTCCTCATTGAACAAAAGAAAGACTTCCTATTCCCAATGTCAAAACTGTACCCTTTGCAATGGACTGTTTGTTCCTAAATAACGCTTTCGAATTTAGGTGAAGTCAAGTTCTAAGACGATGGAACGGGAGCTTGACTCTTGAAAGTCATCGGAGTGTGCCCCTTAAGGAGGTGTTTATTTTTTTCCAGTTGGATGTTAATGTTATCAAGACACACTGAAATTTTGGCAATGGTGTCAGGATATCTCCGATAAGTTGTAATGAGATTGGTAATACCAACTTTAGCCTCGGCCAATCGGTTAATGATGAGTGGAAGAAACTCAGTGTCCCGATATTCATCAATGGAAGCAATCGCCAAATCAATAATTTGATGAATATGTAAAATCATACTCTTTCGACCCTCTCCCCGAAGACTCCGTTTCAGTGCACCCAACCATGAACTATCACGAACAAATGTCATATCATGCATACACGGTTTCTTATTCTTTTCAATCATCGAAAGAAAGACAAGCTTTCCCAAAAGATCCCTCAAAGGTTCCGGTATAGCATTCGAGGACATTCTTTTTCTAATTGGCCTTTTAAAATAAAATTCATTTCCATGGTCCCTGGGGATACAAATCCAAAATTTTCTTCCGCTTCAACAAGAAAAAAAACTTCTCTTTATTCCTACCTCATTTGGCTGAAGGATTTTCATAACAAACACTACACAGAGTTGGCTCAACTTATTGTCTCATTCTGTCTGGGAGTTCTCTTTTCTCCCTGGACATTTGGTCCTCTCTTTTACATTGTTTTTATTCTTGTGTATGAGATCATCTGTGGATATGTATACCAGTTTAAAAGTCCCTTCTGGAACTTTTCAACCAGAATCGGTATAATCTTTTCAAGTTTGTTCGGATTTCTTGTTGGTCGAATTCTTATTGGCTATGATGATCCTTTTTCCTAATCTCCATCCCATCAGAAGATTTTAACAAAATCTTCGATATCTCCACAATCGTTTGTGAACCAGAAACATGCCGTCTCCATACCTCGAAGAAATTCCTCCGTGTCAAACTGAACAAGATAGTTACCAAAGAATCCTCTAACAATAGCCAGTCTCCTCTTTGTCGGGTATATGTTTAACTCCTCAAGAAGAGTCTCGATATTCTCATCCACAAAGTCAAAGACTTCCTCACCCTCAGCCAAAATCGTCTTATTTAAATTAACAAGACGAGAACAGTTGACAGAACGTGCGGCGTGATCTTCGATTTCAAGAACCTTCGGAGCATTGTCTCCATAGAGCGCAAGTGTCAATACACAAATACCTTGCAGTTCTTCATCGTTGAAGGTGTACGTATCTGGAAGAGTGACAGGATTAAGAGGATCTGTTTTAAGTGTAACGCGATACCGTCGCATGTTTTTTATACAGGCAAAAAAAAAAAGTAATATTATTTTTCTCTACCTTCAATGAAATTTTATCGCTCTCTCTAGCTAGCTGAAGAACATTAATTATCCTTTTTTTCCGATTTCTTTAAATTTAAATCTCAACCTTTCGAAACGAATTCGTCTGATATCGGAATTCACATCAAGGTTGATTCTATCAACCTTGATGATCTTTGTTTAAGCCGTACTTGAATATTAACTTGAAGCGGTACTGATAGTTTTAAATTTAGTTGAGAAGCTGACGTTTTCTCGCCTCCTCAACCAGATATTCGAGAGAGATACGGAGAGGACAGTTTTGATTTTCTGAGGTGTCACATTGAAGACACCATCCCTCCCGTTGAGTAATAGAACAGATCCCATAGACAAGATAGGCATAACCTTCATGATTGGGTCCACATCGAATCACACTTGAAAGAGAGTACACGGGATATGTTGACTGACTGGATGACATAGGAATGTTTTAATAAGATGACGGTTTATTTAAACATTTTTCTTTTACGATCTGAAAGAAAGAGAAGATCATTCAGGATTCCCAAGATTAAAAGGAAGAAATCTTTCAATTCATTTCGATTTCATTGACATCTGACGTCGATGTTAGATGTCAATTCGTTCATTTGGGAACAGAGTTTAAACCGCCTCATAACGACGAACAATACGAGGTTGAGTGTAGACTTGTTCTTCTTCTTTGGAAGGACGAACTTCAGGTTCTGGAAGGTCTTGGGGAGCTGAAGGAACAACTCTTGAAGGAGAAGGAGAGACAAGTTGTCCGGCTGTGAGAGGAGGGAGACGCGGAACTGAAAGAGAAGGTGACGTTGCACTTTGCATTGCCAGAAGAATGGATTTCATTGTATGAGTTCGAGGAGGCCGGGAATAGAGACTCTCGACATCGTCAGACATTTCATCCACATTAGTCGAGGTCAAGACGGAACCGGGGGCTAACTGAGGAAGACTTATTATCATAGCTCGACAACAGGGCTTCAAGTTCATGATATCGAAAACATCACCAATAACAGGTGGGAGAATGATGATTCCATTTCGAACAATACCGCGAATGGCTTCTTCTCGAGAGAAGCCATGTCTGAGTCTCATATCAATAATCTCCGAAAGAAGATTCTCATATTGCTTTCGTAAATTACCGATAGGCTTTCTGCACGTTTTACAAGCGACAGGCCAAAGTGTCAATTCCATTATTAGGAGATATTATGCTCTCATTTAGAGATAGCAATTTAACTTGAATCAAATTTCTTCTTTCTTTTTTCTCGCGAAGAAAGACATCTAATAGAAACGCCGGGTAGTTACACCAGAATACCGTGATCGTGTTGGAGAAGGTCGTCGAGATGGAACTTGGTATTGGCGCTCATCAACGAGTTCACATTCACCAGTTTCTCGGTCACACTCGATGGTTCGTTCAACAATGGTATTTCCTTCATTGACAGCAGTGTCAAGAAGCACATTCTCATTTCCAGTAAGACCAAAGAAATTGCGTTTAACAAAAATGAGCCAAATCGCAAACACAAATGGCAGGACAAAGGCAACAATATAGAGAAGACCGATCCAAGCCCGATCCTCTTCCGTCGTCGACGGAGCCAGAATGAAAATGATAATCGCAGCAATGAGGAAAGAGATAAAAAGACGAACTGTGTTATCAAAGTGTGAAAGACCGCAAATTGTCAAAAGGACATATATAACAAGGATCGAGAGAATATAAATTAGCCAGGCTTCAGAGGCTCTCATATTTTCAGAGAGTGTAGGAATTTAATTTTGAGTTTGTATCTTCTTTTTCTTTTTCGAAAAAGAGAAAAAGAAAAAAAAACTTTACGATCGCAAAAGAATAATTAATAGCCAAATAATCCCAAGAACTAAAAGAATTCCAATAGAAATGAGTATTGAAACTATCCAGTCCCAGATAATAATTAGGAAGGAAAAGGGAAAAGTTAAAGTCTTCGGTCGAGGAGTTGGTTCGGGCGTTGGTTCGGACGTTGGTTCGGGTGTTGGTTCGGGCGTTGGTTCGGGCGTTGGTTCGGGCGTTGGTTCGGGTGTTGGTTCGGGCGTTGGTTCGTGAGTTGGTTCGGGCGTTGGTTTGGGAGTTGGTTTGGGAGTTGGTTTGGGAGTTAGTTTGGGAGTTGGTTTGGGAGTTGGTTTGAGAGTTGGTCTGGGAGTTGGTTTGGGAGTTGGTTTGGGAGTTGATTTGGGAGTTGGTTTGGGAGTTGATTTGGGAGTTGGTTTGGGAGTTGGTTTGGGAGTTGATTTGGGAGTTGGTTTGGGAGTTGGTTTGGGAGCAGTTTGATCACAGGAAATTCTCACATAGCCAGCTGAGGTTCGTTGGAGAATGATTGTACTGGAAAAGGTACCCAAGGAGTCATACATAATCAAATAGACATAATCATCGAGGGAGGTCAGATTATCGAAGCGGGAAAGAAGTTCACTAAAACTTAGAGTTTGAGCGTCGACTGGTACGCCATTACTAAAGGTAATGACGACACTTTGAGGAGTTGGACTGGGGAAAGGAGAGATACTTCCTGGGGGAAGACGTTGAGAATTAAAAATCTGACGTTTGACGGAGGGTGGAAAAGACTGATTGAGAGGTGTTCCGGCGATGGATAAAACCTCTTGACAAGGTTGGATTCCGGCTGAGGATCCGATAAAGATGGCTGGGATCGTATTCGGAGGAGGAGAGAAAATAAAATTAACGATACTCTCAATGTTCATCTTTCTATTAAATAGAATGAATTTTTCATTTTATTTAATTCTTTCCTTATTAACAAAGAATAAACGAGAAAGAAAGAAATGCTTTATGAATCTTCTTGATCTACCGAATGAGATTTTGGACATGATTATTCGAAAGATTTCGATAGGAGACCTGTTACGACTTCAACAGTGCTCTCGTGAGTATTATAATGTGTTTCATTCTTTCTTATATTGGATGATTTCTCGGATGAATTGGCGTGTTGTTGTTGACTTTGCCCGGGATTCCAATCACCATATTCTTCTTCATCGAGCCTGGATTGAGCTTTATCCTCCATCTCTTGATCTCCGGAACCATATCTTTTTATATGGGACGTGTCCCCGCTCATCTCGCCATTACCTATTAATTCGACATCTTTTTCCGTCGGAACAGATGTTGAATCGAGAGGTAGTTGATCTGTTTCAGGGGAGACCTCATGTCCTCTTTCGGAAACACTATCTTCCTCTCATTCTGGGGATAACAGTTAATCCTAACATGGTTACATGTCAAGACGGGATTGTCTTAATTCCGTCTCGTTTTATTATTATTACTCGACTTCATGAGAAGGATAATTTAATTGTTGAATCAGGGAAACGAGAAGGTCTGCTTCCATTTCAAGATGATGAAACGAAAAGTATACAATTGTATCTTCAAGATCATGGACAGGGTGGAGCTCGAACTTCTAAAACGTGTGTTCTTATTCGGGAATATAATGACTACTTATACCAAAGTGGTAACCTTTGGATCTTGAAGAGTCTTCATCAGTTGTATCAGATTAAGTTTTCGACAGAATGATTTCAAGACTGTTTTTATCCAGGACACAGGAGAGTAAGATGACTTGGATCGAGTCGACAGAGGTGTCAAACTGACCGATGAGAAGTGGAAGAAGAAAGGGTGGAGGATGAGACTTGAGCTCATTCAAGGAGAAAGTGTCAAGAGTGTATTCTTGATTCGGAGACAACTCATCTTCTTTAACGGGAAGATATGAGTAACTATTTGTTGAGATAGAGAGTCTCAACAGAAGATTTCCATAAACTTCGGCCAAAAGGGGTCGAAGAAGGTTTGTTGCCGTCTTCGTCTCAAAAGGTCCCACGTCACATTCCAGTCCCTCTTTTCGACAGAGATCAACACACTTTTTCACGACAGAAAGAACCTCTCTCAATTTATAAGGAGAAAGGCCGTATCTGGTAGCCCAAGCAACAATATCTTCAGATCGACCGTCAGGACCTCCTATCGCTTCCATAAAGGCATTCCATAAATTTGTCAAAGTATCAACATCATCATAGCCCTTGAGGAAATTAAGTCGAGAAGTAGATGTGAAAACCTCAATTCGATAGTCTGTCGGATCTTGATTTGGCTGTCGTTGAGGAAGAATCCAATATGGAGGACCAAAACAATCGATCATTGAGAGAATAGCAATGGCTGGAAAGATGGGATAGCCACGATCCATCCAACGGGATAAGACGATGGCATTTCTGATACTGAGAGGGACGGCAACTTTTGGAGTTCCCAGACGTCGAATAAGAGTTAGCAACGACGAAACCTCTGGCGAAGGAAAGATGTGAGAGGGGTCTTTTCCAATATTGAGGAGCTGAAGAATTTTCCAGACATCGAAATAGGACGGTTGAGGGAGATCTTCTGGCTTTGATTGACAGAGATAGTAGAGACCCTCAGAGAGATAGCCTAAGTGTCCCAGACGATGAGAACGTAGAAGAGAGAGCTTTTTTCGACGACCCCCGGACCAGGATGATCCTGTAACAAATTCCAGACCGGCATCAACGATGATTGAGATACGTCGATGGGGAATGAGAATGGGACTGACGATGACACGACGAGACGGACTCTCCGACAAAAAGAATTTAATATTATCGAGATCGGGAGAGAGGGCGAGAATTCGAATTGTCGGCAGACGAAGACGTTGTAAGAGATCGAAGAGAGTGAAAACTTCTGTGAGTCCCGGAACGAGGGCGAGAATGTCTCCCTTTGAGAAAGACAATTCCTCTTCCGTACAGAGATGATATATGATACGTGCCATATCCAAATAGCGATAATGAGAGTCCTTGGGATACCTTGAGGCGGAAGTTCTTACTTCGACAGGATAAGGACCGGGAGAGAGCTGATAAAAGGAGGCCTGTGGAAACTGAGTGGAAAGACGAGGAACGGAAGAGTCTCGGGCCATAATAACAAGACGAGGAAGAGAGGAAAGAGAGGAACGCAGATAGGACCAGAGATCGAGAAGATAAGAGAACTGTTCATCAATGATAAGGACGTCAGCCCAGGTAATGTCCAAAAGAGCTCCGTCTTTAAATGAGGAGAGGAAGTGAGACCACAAGTGATTGGGAGAAGTATAGACAATTTGGGAGGTTAAGTCAGAAGGAGAGGTGCCAATTACAATATTCGGATTAAGTTCCTGCATTATTTGAGAAATAATATCAGAGAAGGAACTGAGTGTCATGATGATACGTGGATAAGTATCGAAGGATCGAGAGGAAAGAGCGATTTCAATCGGAAGATCATAAAGAGGAACGGGAGAGATGACAACAGTAACATCTGAAAAAGAGATAACTTCGATAATTTTTCGAAACTCAAGTATACTTATCATCTATCTTTTCTTACTCTTTTAACGAAAGAGAGAAAAATTTCCTCTTGCAAAGATAACATCGGATATTCTTTGAACCTAACATTGAAGAAAGAATGAAAGAACAGTGTTAAACTCATCACTATGAGTTAAGTAGGGAAGAGAACTTGCCTCATAGACCTCATAAATGTGTGCATCCGGAAGATCCTCTAAGAGAAAGCCTTGAGATCCTTTGGGAGCCAGAAGAGACTTATTTCCAAAAATAATAAGTGTCTTGACGGAAACTTTAGGAAGAAGAGGAATGAGATTTTCCTTTCCACAGGAGTTTAATGTCTTTTCAAAGACCTCACTTCCAACTTTGAGAAAGGTATCATAGGTGTAATTTCGGATAGAAGAGGAAACTGGTGTTGTATGAATAAAGTCCGTCCATTGTGTTGCAAAATATTCAAGATTCGACTGCAAAACATTTTGAATATTATTAAATTGTTTCAAGGTGAAGACGGAGTAAGGCCAATCCTCTTTGTCACTGATAAGGTAAGGATTCGTATTCACCAAAACAAGTTTTTCCACATTTGGATAAAAAGTCGACGAGAAGGCAACATAGGTAATTCCGATAAGACCCCCAAGATCGGCTCCGACCCAAATAAACGAAGACACATTAAGTTCCTTTAGAAGAAAAAGAATGTCGTCAACAAAGAGTTGAAAGGTAAACGGTTCTCTCCTCCGAAGATCAAAGGAAATTGTTCGATAGGTTCTACCAAAATGTTTCTGTTGATATTTCCAACAGAGAAGATCCGAACACAGACCATGGACAAAAAGAATGGTCCCGGAAGGTTTAGCAGGTTTGACGATCTTAACAGATATTTCAACTCCGTCAGGTTTAGTTAACGTAATTCGCTTGGAAGAACTTGACATTTTCTTCTAAGCGGAGTTTCTTTAACGATTTTCCTTCCTTTCTTCGATGGAAAGTTTAAGGAGCGGAAATCTCCACCACGAAAATCTGACCCGGTCTTCCATTCTCTCCCCCGTTCGCCCCGAGACCTCCTGTAACATCAAAATTCACAACAGTTGCCGGATCGATAGTTACATAGCTTAAGATAATTACTCCTCCACCTCCACCTCCAGCCGGAGCACGAGTTGCGAGATTATTAAAGGCGTCACCTCCTCTAGCTTGAAGAAGACCACCCGTACCTCTCAGGGTACAGACATAGATCCCGACAATTCCCCCTCCCCCACCTCCACCCGCACTAAGTCCACCTCCACCTCCCGTTCCTCCCCAAATCTGTTCCCCGTCAAGAGTTCGTCCAGTCGAATTTTGAGGAAACTGATTAAGCAGGAAGGCCCCTCGGAACTCCGGGCGGTTTTGAGAATCACCTCCACATTGAGCAGCATTAATACACGAGATACGACCGCCACCAGAAATTGAGAACTGTTTCGGGTCACCACCTCGAATGGAACCCGTACCTCCAACACCACCAGCATTGGGGAACTGACTAGTTTGAGCAGGATATGATGTACCATCACCATTAATAATACCACCAGCCGTCCCACCTCCAAGAGTACCATAGTTGGCTCCGGCTCCTGCTGTAAATTCGGTTCCATTCTGACCGTTATTGAAGATGATTCCTCCGTTCCAAGTAAACATTCCCCGAACAAAGAGACGAAAACCGTTAGTGTTAATGTTACCACAGAGAGTCAAATTGTTAAAGAAGTAGTCGCGATCCATTGTTCGTTGAGGAAAGGGAAGTGACTGACCCGCACACTCATCAACATCACCATCAAAACCACTTCCAAAGATACAGACACCAATACCTATAGGTCCAATGGGTCCTTGAGGTCCTGTAGGTCCCGTCGGTCCCGTACAGCTGGGACCTGTGGGACCCGTAGGTCCTGGAACACCTTTACAGCGAGCACAGAATAAAATAAGTTTACCACAATTGTTACATTTCTTAGTCTTGCCTTTGTGAAACTTGCCACATCGACAGCACTTTCCGTTCTTATGATTGTTACATTTGACATTAACGGCAATACACTTTTTGCGACAGAGATTTTTCGGAAGTTTAGATTGAAAAGTATCTCTCTCCGAGGAAGAAAGAGATACATCATAAGGAATTTTAATATCTTTATATTTAATCTTCTGCGTCGGTTTTTGGAGACGCGTCATATTTATCTTAAGAAAAAGAAAAAGAAAAATATTCCGATTGAGAACTGAAGATGATTTGATTATTTAAGTACCCAATGAGAAATTAAAACTCAAGACTTGTTTATCTCTAAACATATCTTGATAGATTAAAGAATTAACTCCTTCAGAAATCGAAAGTTTAGGGTTCAGGCATTGTCGGTTCACAGAGAGGAGGACAGATACGAGAAACACACAGTGTGAGAACTGGAATAAAGAGTGGCGCACATGCACCACCTCCCAAGATAATATTACCCCCAATACCAAGAGAAAGTCCCAGGGGACCAGCACGGAGCTTAATTTTGCCTCCTAGAGGAGATCCAATGCTGACAATGAGTTTTCCACTAAGGATGCTCGGTTGGTCTTCGTGCCCTTCTTTCGCACCAAGGGCAATGATATCACAAAGGTGATTGTTACATTTATTCCTACCACCTTCGATCTCAGCAACAATGGAGGCCTGACCAATAACATTGGCAAAGACATCGATCATGTAAATACCTGCTTTCGGGACCTCAATTTCACCGTTTTCTTCATTGAAAGTGATATCGGAGTTCTGACAGACAGAGGAAATAATTTTGAGATCTGTGATATCGGTACAGGGAGCGTAGGTGGATCCGGTTTGACCTCCAGGAATACCAAGACAGAAGCAAGTGATATCGAGAGAACCAGAAGGACCCCTCTCACCCGTGGGACCTCTTTCACCTGTCGCTCCCCGTTCACCCGTTGCACCCGTGGCACCAGTTGGTCCAGTCGGCCCCCGTTTCACTTTCCGCGATTCATCTTTACAGATAATAATGGGCTGGTCACAAAGATCATCGGAGGAGATAGACGAGGACAGTTTGTGGCATTTCTTGCGGTGCTTGAAATGAGCCATTGTTTTTGTAAATATGGTAGATTAAATTTTCATGAAATTATTTCGATCTTTGTTTGTGAATTCGATTTCAACATTTTAATTTTTGATAAACATATGTACATCGATTTAAAATTTATCTTTGGCGGTTTTCTCTCTCCACCTTGATGTTGATATGCTTCCAGTTTCTATAAACTTGATAAGTTTTGGATATTTATTCATGTTGATATGCTACCAATTTCTATCAAGTTGATATGTGTTGGGTATTTATCACACTGATATGACTCCAAATTCTTTCAACTTGATATGTCTTGGATATTTATCACACTGATATGATCCCAATTTCTATCAAGTTGATACAACTCCAAATTCTATCAACTTGATAGATATCCGACACATATCAACTTGATACGTTTTGGATGTTTATCAAGTTGATATGTGTTGGATATTTATCACACTGATATGACTCCAAATTCTATCAACTCGATATTTGTTGGATATTTATCACACTGATGATCCCAATTTCTATCAAGTTGATATGTGTCGGATATCTATCAACTTGATACAACTCCAAATTCTATCAACTTGATACAACTCCAAATTCTATCAACTTGATACGTTTTGGATATTTATCACACTGATATGACTCCAAATTCTATCAACTCGATATGTTTTGGATATTTATCACACTGATATGACTCCAAATTCTATCAACTCGATATGTTTTGGATATTT
>FWPV01002797.1_pt1 | contig 41362 bp, 36 predicted proteins | sample 2228371 | NCBI WGS metagenome assembly FWPV01 (sample SAMEA103939776, study PRJEB20133) | metagenome
CCTTCATCACTCACGCGGCGTTGCTGCGTCAGGGTTGCCCCCATTGCGCAAAATTCCTCACTGCTGCCTCCCGTAGGAGTCTGGACCGTGTTCCAGTTCCAGTGTGGCTGATCATCCTCTCAGACCAGCTACCCATCGTCGCCTTGGTAGGCCATTACCCCACCAACTAGCTAATGGGACGCGGGCTCATCCCCAAACAATAGCTTCCAAGGATCAGCTACCTTTCATCCACTCCACCTAAGTAAAATGGATATCATCCGGTATTAGCACCCCTTTCGAAGTGTTATCCCAGATTCGAGGGTAGATTACCCACGCGTTACTCACCCGTGCGCCACTTTACTCGCCCAAAGCAAGCTTTCGGCTTTCTCGTACGACTTGCATGTGTTAAGCACGCCGCCAGCGTTCATTCTGAGCCAGGATCAAACTCTCCAATTAATCCCTTATCTCCGTCTATAACCCAAAGTCATAAACGTTACACCCAACAAAACGCCTCTACCTAGTTTCCAAAGATCAAAGAAAGGTTATTTACAAGAAAGGATTATAATTTTAAATTAATCATTGTGACCAATCCGTCAAGAGAGTGGATCACATTTCTTGCAAAAGAATATGATCAATAAAGGATAAAAAAACATTTGTCAACAGCATTTATTATTTTTTGACTTTAATTTTATGAAATTTTTTCTTACCAGCCCGCAAGTCAATTTCACCATTTATGATATGGCTTAAAGTGATTATTTCCTCATCGGATTCCACCCGTTTGCCGTTGATATAGGCCCCCCCTTGTTGAATGAGACGCCGGGCCTCACTGCCGGATTTTGCAAGACCGGCTTTATGATAAAGCTTGAATGCGGGGATGCCCGACTGCAATTCAGATTGTTCAATAAATGAGTGGGGCACACTGATAACTTCGGCGGAAATGTCATCTGAAATCTTGGCAGATTCTGAAATAGAGACATCTCCACATTTATGGATAACGCTTGATGGCAATATGTTTGCAGAAATTGCTCGTAAACCGAAATTTGCGATTGCACCTCGGTAAGCTTTAAAAGCTTCTATTTCACCATGGCAAAGCCTGGTCGTCTCAAATGCAAGCACTGTTTTGGCGCTATTGAGGTCAGCGCCTTTTAATTTGTCAACTTCTTGTATTTCATCCATTGGCAAAAATGTAAACAACGCCAGAAATCGAGCCACATCTTTATCATCTGTATTGATCCAGTACTGAAAATAATCATAAGGAGTTGTCCGTTTTGCATCCAACCATACAGCCCCAGAAGCGCTTTTGCCCATTTTTGCGCCGCTGCTGGTGGTGACCAAAGGAAACGTAATGCCGAAAGCGGTTTCCTGGCGCATACGTCGAATCAGGTCAATGCCGGCCACAATATTGCCCCACTGATCGCTGCCGCCCATTTGAATCCTGCACTGATGATCATCAAAGAGCTTTAAAAAATCATAGGCCTGAAGCAGCATATAATTAAATTCAATAAAATTCAGTCCTTCTTCAGAGTCAATCCTGGCTTTATAACTTTCCGCCTTGATCATTCGATTGACGGAAAAATGCCGTCCAATATCTCGTAAAAATGGAATATATTCCAAACCTATCAGCCAATCTGCGTTGTTTAATAAAAGCGCATCGCCATCTCCGGCGCCGAATCGGATAAACCGGGAAAGCTGTTCTTTTAAGCCAACCGCATTTTCTTCAACCTTTTCAATGGAAAGCAGTTGCCGCATTTCGGTTTTGCCGCTGGGGTCGCCCACCAAGCCGGTCCCGCCGCCAATGAGTGCAATGGGCCGATGGCCATGATGCTGCATATGGGCAAGGGCCATGATGGGAATAAGACTGCCCACATGAAACGAAGATGCAGTGGGATCAAACCCAATGTAACATGTCGTATGACCGGACTCTATATACTCATACAGCTCCTTTTCATGGGTTGTATTTTCAACAAAACCTCTTTCTCGCAACACATCAATGGCATTCATGATAGTCATCCTTATTTATTTGCATATTCCACCGCCCGCGTTTCCCGGATCACAACCACTTTGATTTGGCCGGGAAAGGTTAGGGTCTCTTCAATTTTTTTAACAATATCTTTGCTCAACAAGACGGCGTCCTCGTCTGAAATCGTGCCACCGTCCACAATGACACGAAGTTCGCGACCGGCTTGAATGGCATAGGAATTGGTGATCCCTTTAAAGGAGTTGGCGATGTTTTCCAAATCTTCAAGACGTTTAATGTAATTTTCGAGCAATTCTTTCCGGGCGCCGGGGCGGGCTCCAGATAATGCATCTGCTGCTTGAACGAGCACATCATAAACGGTTTCAGGGGGGATATCTTCATGATGGGCGGCAATGGCATGCACAACTTTGGGAGATTCTCCGTATTTTTTTGCCAAACGCGCGCCGATTTCCGCATGGGAGCCGTCCACTTCATGGTCAATGGATTTTCCAATGTCATGGAGCAATCCCATGCGCTTGGCCAGCTTGACATTCAAGCCCAATTCAGCCGCCATGGCCCCGCATAAAAACCCGACTTCCACAGAATGCTGCAATACATTCTGAGCAAAACTGGTTCGATATTTCAATCGTCCCAAATATTTAATCAATTCGTTATTAATGCCGTGCACCCCCAGGTCAAAGGCCGCCTGATCTCCTGCTTCTTTAATGGCCACTTCCACCTCTTCACCCACTTTCTTGACCACGTCTTCAATTCTTGCAGGATGAATGCGGCCGTCTTCAATCAACCGTATCAGGGAAAGCCTTGCGATTTCCCGTCGCACCGGATTAAATCCAGATAGAATTACCGCCTCAGGCGTATCATCAATGATCAAATCAATTCCTGTAGCAGCTTCAAGCGCGCGAATATTTCTTCCCTCCCGGCCGATGATGCGGCCCTTCATTTCATCATCCGGCAATTGCACCACAGAAACCGTGCGTTCTGCGACAAAATCGCCGGCATATCTCTGAATAGCGGTGGCAATAATCTTTTTTGCTTCTTTATCAGCGTTTTCTTTGGCTTCAGTCAAAATACGCTTGACCAGTTTGGCCGCATCATGTCGGGCTTCGTTTTCCATGGACTGCAGCAGCAGGGCTTTGGCGCCTTCGACGGTGAGACCTGAGATTGTTTCCAATTGATGGCGTTGTTCCTCCAGAAGTTCATGATATTTCTTTTCGGCAATTTCAATGTCTTTTTCCTTTTTTAAAATTTCTTTTTCCTTTCGGGCGATTTCTTTTCCTTGAAGCTCAATCTGTTCATGCTTTTTGTCGAGAGCCTCTTCCTTTTGTTGGAGACGTTTTTCTTGACGTTTGAGTTCTGAGCGGATTTCAGCCGTTTCCGCATCAAAATCGTTTTTCATTTTGAAAAGACGATCTTTTGCTTCAATCTGGGCTTCTTTAATTAAAGTTTCTGATTTGGCTTCCGCTGTTTTAATAATAAAAGCCGCTTTGTTTTCAGCATCTTTAATTTGCTGAGAACTTAAACGGTTGCGCAGAATCTGAGCGCATAAAAAGCCCAGAAGCCCCCCGATGGCAATCAGTAATATATACTCCATTATAGAATGTCCTCCTAAACAATATCATCAAGAGGTTGTCACATCTTCCCGGGCACAGAAAACTTCTGCCCATCGCGTGAGTGCATTTGCGGATTGGAAGATATATAAGAGATGAAATTCGGCGAGAAAATGAGATGCAGCCCTTGCTGAACGCAATTTCAAGTATCTTGTTGGTGCAACAGAGGGTGAATACCCCCGCTAGAAGCCGTGTTGAAATGACCTTGAACCTTTTGGTCAAGGTGGGCGCCTTATGGAATCTTTAGGCTTTTCCGTTCGAGCGGAACCTGCACACCGATACCAGAGAAAGGCCCCCATATTTTTCTTGTTGGGTCAAGGGATATGTTTCAATCACGCACTCAGCAGGGGTATATCCTCATGTTGATATTCTGAACGGTAAGGCAATGTTAAAAAATTAAAGTTTAACTTTATAAATTTATTTAAAATATTTTACTGTTTTGGCTTGATCATGGCGTTGATTCTGGAGGTTCGCGCAGATACGGAATTTACGAATTTTAAGTGTTTGTGCATTAACTCAATATATTTTTTGGATATATTCAACGCCACCAGCACCAATACTGCCAATTTATTTGATTTTGCGTAATGAGCTGGAAACTGGGATTGCACATCCTCGAGTTCGCGTTTTAAATAATCAAGAATTTCCGCTGCGTTTACATGATCTTCATCTGCCTTAAAGTGAAATTTCTCTCCAAAAAGTTCAATTGTGATCAGTTTTTCCGTCAATGGACTTTTGCCCTTTGAATAACGGCGTCATTGTCGCGGAGCGTTGATTTCAGAAAGCGCATCAAGCTTTGTCAACAATGCGTCAATTTTCGAACGAATCATCGCCTTTTGTTCAGAATATGTTTTTTCAATCTCAACCTTTTTTTGAAGTTCTGCTTCCATTGTTTTCACTTGCGCCGCAAGTTCAGCATTGCTGGCTTCAAGTGATTTACAGAGTTTGATTAAACTTACAATTTTTTTCTCAATCTGATCAAATTGGAGCATCACATTTTCAATATCCAACTTTCACCTCATCTCTTTTCTTTGTTTATAAAATTGTATCCCCCATAAAGTCAAGATTTTTTCTGGCAACAACGTTTGGATGATGTTAAAATCCAATATTATACAAACTACTTATCCGGATTTACGTCAAAAAAGATAACAAGTGTCGCAAAAAAATCAGGTTTTTTGATTATGGATTATCGATTCATTTCTCGAGCCAATGACTCCACTTTTTGTAAATCGCGCATTGAGTTAACGCCAAGAATCTCATTGGGGTTTGAACCGAGCATCAACCCAATTTTTTTTTGATGTTGAGCCGCAATACCGATAATATCGGTCAAATATATCTCCTTCTGAGCATTGTCAGGTGTGATCTGAATTAATGATTTTTCCAGAAAAGACCTTTTTACACAATAAATTCCTGAATTTATAATTTTTATTTGTTTTTCATCCGCAGAGGCGTCAGATTCTTCCACAATGCGTTGCACCTCACCGGTACGGGTTTGAATAATGCGGCCATAACCAAACGGATTGTCTAAAAATACCGCAAGGACCGTAATATCATTGGCGTGATGAAGATGGCAGTTCCGGAGAGCCTGGATGGTCTGGGCGGAAATCAACGGCACATCACCGGATAATATGATGACATGTCCGCATTCCAAAGGCACCGCGGGCATCGCACACATGACAGCATGTCCAGTGCCTTTTTGTTCATTTTGAAAAACAAAATGGACGTTTCCTGAAATTTCTAAAACTGTTTTTTTAACATCATCCCCTTGATGCCCAACCACCACAATCACATGGGCATTGGGGATTGCCAAAGCTGTCGCCACCACATAATGAATCATAGGCTTACCGCAAATCGGATGAAGCACCTTGGCAATCTCGGATTTCATCCGAGTGCCTTTCCCGGCTGCAAGAATAATCATGGAAACGGACTCTTCATGTTGTATCATCATTGCCGGCTCATTAAATCAGAGTTTTGTCCAATAAAAAAGGCAAACCAAAATTTGATTTGCCCTTCATCAAACTTCATTTTTAAAAATCTGTGCGAAAAAAATCACACTTTGGGTTTATAAGCCTCTGCTTTCGGCAATTTTAATGCGCTCAATGGCTCTATATAAGGATGCCCGCGCTCTTTCATAATTGATATTTTCCGATTTATCGGCGCTGAGTCTTTTTTGGGCGCGCTCCAATGAAGCCCGGGCGCGATTTATGTCTATATCCCGTCTGCGCTCCGCAGATTCGGCCAGAACCGTGACACGATCCGGCAATGCCTCGGCAAATCCGCCGCTGACAAACACCACTCGCTCCGTGCCATTGACATCTCGATAATGAAGCCGTCCGGTTTTCAGGGATGTTAAAAAAGGCGTATGGCCTCTTAATACGCCGAATTCTCCCAGCGTGCCCGGCGCCATGACAATCTGGGCATCCTCCTTGACAACATATTTTTCAGGGGTGACGACTTCCAATTTAATGAATTCAGTCATGGGGTATCCTTGTGAATGAGTTATGCTGAAGCCATTTGTTTTGCTTTTTCAAGAACTTCTTCAATGGTTCCAACCATATAAAATGCCTGTTCGGGTATATCATCATGTTTGCCTTCACAAATTTCTTTAAACCCTTTCACGGTATCGGCAATCTTGACATACGCCCCAGGCTTTCCTGTAAAGGTTTCTGCTACATGGAACGGCTGGGAAAGAAATCTCTGAATTTTCCGTGCCCGGGAAACCGTGATTTTATCTTCATCGGACAATTCTTCGATTCCTAAATAGCAATAAATGTCTTGGAGTTCTTTATATTTTTGCAAAATCATCTGCACATTTCGGGCTACTTTATAATGTTCCTCGCCGATATATGCGGCATCCAGAATGCGGGATGTGGAATCCAATGGATCTACTGCCGGATAAATACCCAGCTCAGCAATTTGACGGGAAAGTACCACGGTGCCGTCCAAATGGGCAAAGGTAGTGGCAGGGGCCGGGTCTGTCAAGTCGTCTGCCGGAACATACACGCATTGAACGGCAGTGATGGATCCTTTATCAGTGGACGTAATCCGTTCCTGCAATTCTCCCAAGTCTACCGCCAGTGTGGGCTGGTATCCCACGGCAGATGGCATGCGGCCCAGAATTGCAGACACCTCTGAGCCCGCCTGGGTAAAGCGGAAAATATTGTCAATGAAAATCAACACGTCCTGGCCTTCTTCATCCCTGAAATATTCCGCGCAGGTCAAGGCGGAAAGCGCGACTCTCGCCCTGGCGCCCGGGGGTTCGGTCATCTGCCCGTAAATCAGGGCGGCTTTGGGCAACACGCCGGATTCTTTCATTTCATGATATAAATCATTTCCTTCACGGGTGCGTTCCCCCACGCCGGCAAACACTGAAATCCCGCCGTGATGCATGGCGATGTTGTTGACCATTTCCATCATGATAACGGTCTTTCCAACGCCTGCGCCCCCGAACATGCCCATTTTACCGCCCCTGGGGAACGGAACGAGCAAATCAATGACTTTAACGCCGGTTTCAAGAACATGAACCGAAGTATCTTGTTCCGTAAATTTGGGCGCAGGTCTGTGAATGGGACGCATTTTCTCCTGGCTGATGGGGCCCAAACCGTCCACCGGCCGGCCAACGACATTTAGCACGCGGCCCAAAGAAGCTTCCCCCACAGGCATCATGATGGGGTTGCCTGTATCTTTGACCGGCATCCCCCTCACAAGACCATCGGTGACGTCCATGGCGATGGTGCGAACCACATTATCCCCCAGATGCTGGGCGACTTCAACGACCAAATTGTCCGGCTGATCATTGATGGCCGGGTTGGTGATTAATAACGCTGTCAAAATATTTGGCAGCTTCCCTTGTTCAAATTCCACGTCGACAATAGGGCCCATCACCTGTGTGATCTTTCCGATATTCTCTCCCATTGAATGTCCTCCTAAACCTATATCAAACGAATTTTTGTCTCATTATCCTCGTAATGCCTCAGCGCCGCCCACAATATCCATCAGCTCTTTAGTAATGGCGGCTTGACGCGCTTTGTTGTATGCCAACGTCAAACCTTCAATCATGTCGTCACATGCTTTGGTAGCATTGTCCATGGCCCGCATACGCGCTGCATGTTCACTGGTGGATGTTTCCAGCAACGCATTGTATAATTGAATATAAATATTTCTTGGAAGCATTTCGTTAAGCAATTGTTCCGGCGACGGCTCCATAATATGCTCTGCCATATATGCAGTGGTGACATCGGATGGCAACTCTTTTTTCTCGATTACGGGGATCGGGAGCAGCTGCTTGATCACAGGGGGCTGATTGGCCATATTGATAAATGTGGCATAAATCAGATAAACCTCGTCATAAGCCCCGTTGACAAAACCATTAATCAATTCCTGGCCAGTTTTTGATGCCACCGCAAAACCGAATTTTGAGCCCACCACATTCAAATACGTATTGGCCACCTCGACTTTTGTTTTTCGAGTCCAATCCCGGGCTTTTTTCCCAAAATTGGTAAAGGACACTTTATATCCTTTGCCGAGCTTTTCAGCCATCAAGGCTTCTGCCTTCTCAATTAAATTCATGTTAAAACCGCCGCATAAACCGCGATCCGACGTCATCAAAACAATATGAACGGAACGCACTTCATCGCGCGGCGTCAAGAGGGGGCTTTTGGCTTCTCCGGCTTTTTCCACAACATTGCTGAGCACTTCAGCAAATTTTTTGGCATAGGGCCGAAAAGATTCCATGACCATCTGGGTGCTTCGTAATTTTGAAGTCGCCACCATTTTCATGGCCTTGGTAATCTGTTTGGTCTTTTTAACCCCTGAAATTTTTGATTTAACTTCTTTTAATGATGCCATAGAATTCCGCCTTTATCCGGATAATGCGTGAAAGAGTCGTTTATTTGATGGTGTCTTTAAATTCTTCACCGTATTCTTTCAGAGCTTTCTTTAACAATTCATCCAACTCATCCGTGATTTTTTTCTGCTCTCGGATCCCTGCGAAAATTTGAGGATATCGGCTTTCGATAAATTGATAGAGTCCTGCCTCATATTTGGCAAGCACATTGACCGGAAATTCATCCAAAAATCCTCGGGTCCCGGCAAACAAAATGGCAACTTGTTTTTCAAGGGGTAGTGGTTGATACTGAGGCTGCTTTAATATTTCCACAAGCCGGGCGCCTCGGATCAATTGTTTTTGGGTGGCAGCATCCAAATCCGATCCGAATGCGGCAAAAGATTCCAACTCTCGATACTGCGCCAAATCCAGACGAAGGGAACCTGCTACTTGTTTCATGGCTTTTTCTTGGGCAGCGCCGCCGACTCTGGAAACCGATAAACCCACGTTTATGGCAGGCCGAACGCCGGCAAAAAACAAAGATGGTTCAAGGTAAATCTGGCCATCGGTGATGGAAATCACGTTGGTTGGGATATAGGCCGACACATCGCCCGCTTGTGTTTCGATGATGGGCAGCGCGGTCAAAGAACCCGCACCCAGGGCGTCATTGAGTTTTGCGGCACGTTCCAGAAGCCGGGAATGGTTATAAAAAATATCGCCTGGATAGGCTTCTCGGCCGGGGGGACGACGCAGCAACAAGGATACTTGACGATACGCAGCCGCCTGCTTGGACAGATCATCATAAATAATCAGCGCATGTTTACCGTTATCCCGGAAATATTCTCCCATGGAGCAACCGGCATAGGGTGCAATATATTGTAATGTAGCCGGGTCGCTTGCGCAGGCTGCAATGACAGTGGTGTATTCCATGGCGCCGTGTTTCTCTAAAACCGCCACCACCTGGGCTACGGATGATTTTTTCTGACCACACGCCACATAAATGCAATAAATATCCGTGTTCTTTTGGGCCAAAATCGCATCAATGGCAATGGCTGTTTTTCCGATTTGACGGTCGCCGATAATCAATTCCCGCTGTCCGCGTCCCACAGGCGTCATGGCATCCACAGCCTTTAAGCCCGTATAACAGGGCTCATGAACGCTTTTTCGAGCAATAACACCGGGCGCCACCATTTCAATCCGGCGGGTCTCTTTGGTTTCCACAGGTCCCTTGCCATCCAGAGGTTCGCCAACAGCGGAAAGCACGCGACCCAAAACCGCTTCACCCACAGGAACTTCTGCAATTCTCCGGGTTCGTTTCACCGTGTCGCCTTCTTTAATGTGAATATCTTCACCCATAATGGCAACACCCACATTGTCTGTCTCCAAGTTCAGGGCCAATCCCAGAATTCCATGCGGGAATTCAACGAGCTCCATCGCTTGGACCTTCTCAAGACCATAGACGCGGGCAATCCCATCCCCCACGGACAAAACAACGCCCGTTTCGCTCAAATCCACTTTTTTATCAAAATCTTGAATCTGATCTTTAATAATCTGGCTTATTTCTTCGGCTTTAATTTCCATTAGACCCTCTCACCCCTTTTTAAAGATTCTCTCATATTTTGCAACTGTGTCCGGATGCTGCCATCCAGAACAAGATCTCCGATTTTTGTCACCACGCCGCCGATCAACGAAGGATCATGCTGCGTTTCCAAAAGGACCTGCTTCCCCGTCATTTTTGAAAGAGCTGTTCGAATTTTGTCTAATGTTTCATCGGGAAGAACGGTTGCCGATGTCAGCTGGGCCCGCACAATACCTTTTAATTCATCGGCCATGATATTGTAATGGGTTCGAATATCCCTTAAAAACTGAATTCGTCCTTTATCAAAAAGCAACAACAAAAAGGAAGTCACGGCGCGCGATAAATTGGCCTTTTCAAGAACGAGCTGCAATACGTTCCGTCGATTTTTTGAGATGTATAACGGATTGCAGATGGCATTTTCAAGTTGACGTTCCCGATCCAGCAATGCCACAAACTCGTTGAGCTCATTCCTGTATTTTTCAAAATGGCCATCTTCTTTCCCGATCAGAATCAATGCTTTTGCATACCGTCTGGCAATTACGGAACTTCTCACTTCACCACCACCTTATCTAAATAGTCTCCAACAATTTTTTCCTGATCTTGAACGGTTATTGATTTTTTGATTTTCTCTTCAGCCAAGGCAATGGCGCGTTCGAAAATTTCTGTTTCAAGCTCCTGCCTTGCTTTTTTGATCTCTTGTTCGATATTTCGGCGGGCCTGGGCTTCCAGTTTCATGGCCGCATCTTCTGCTGCTTTAAGGATTTTTTGTCGCGCTTCTTCACCCTGTTTCCGATACATGGCAATGATTTTTTCAGATTCGGCTTCCAAATTCGCCAAACGCTGGTTGTATTCGGCAATTTTTTGTTCAGCCTCGGCTTTTCTTTTTTCCAAATCATCAAACTGTTCTTGAATGCCCCGGATGCGATCTCCTAAAAACTGCGATACTGGTTTACGTAAAATCAAAAACAATGCTCCGGCCAGCACCACAAAATTAATTACGCGATATGTATCTGTGACAGCCCATCCGCCGCCATGATGCTCCCCACCCGATGATGCCAGGGCAATGCTGGTCCCTGCGACCGTCATGAGGGTGAAACATAGGATGAATTTAAAATATTGTTTGGGCGTTTTCATGAAACAGACCTCCCCAAAATTTTTTGAGTGATCAGGTTGGCAAAATGACCGATTTCCTTTTCCAAGGATTCTCGCGCGGATTGGGTTTCTTTTAAAACTTTGTCGCGGATTTCAGCAAGATCCGCCCGTGATTTTTCGTTGATTTTTTCAATTAATCGCTTTTCTTCCAGGCGCGCTTCGTTTTCAAGTGCATCCTTTTCTTTTAAACCTTTTTCTCTGGCCGTTTTCAGCCCTGTTTTAAATGAAAGATCTTTTTGAGCCGCTTCAGTTTCAATATGATGAATGCCCTCTTCCAGCCCTGAAATTTTGGCTTTTCTTTGGGATAATACCTGACGGATGGGCTTGTATAAAAATTTATTCAGCGCCCATATCAAAATCAAAAAATTTGCAATTTGGATGAAAAGCGATCCATTGATTTCAACCATTTAATGCTCCTTCGCGGTCAACGATTTTATTAAGTCACCGGAAACATAGTCCAAATACAACTATCAAAATTAAGAAAAAGGACTCATACCATCTTGAAATTATATTTGTCAAAGAAATTTTAAAAATATTTCCATTTAATTTTAATTTTTCGAATAGCGCCTCATGCTGATGTTCATCAAAATGGCAATTCCACACAATGTCGTGATAATGGATGAGCCGCCGTAGCTCGCAAGGGGCAACGGCATCCCCACCACCGGCAAAATGCCCATGATCATGGCAACATTAATAAATACCTGCCAAAAAAGCATGGTGCTGATGCCCACGGATAAAATGGTTCCAAAACCATCTTTGCAGCCGTGGGCAATGTTTAATCCAAATGAAATCAAGAGGAAAAACAAAAAAAGCATGGCCATCGAACCCGCAAACCCCCACTCTTCCGCCAATACGGAAAAAATGAAATCGGTATGCTGTTCCGGCAGAAAAGAGAGCTTTTTCTGGGTTCCCTGTAAATATCCTTTGCCGAACATCTGGCCTGAACCTATAGCAATTTTGGATTGTCTTAAATGATAACCGGTGCCCAAAGGATCGCGTTCCGGTGAAACCATTGTCATGATTCGCTCAATTTGATAGGGTTTCAAAAATTTCCAACCCAACGGTACGATCATCGCACATGCAATAATAAGACAAATCAATGTTTTTCGTTCAATTTTTGCAAATAGGGTCATGGTTGCAGCGATTAAAACAACCGTGCCGGCAGTGCCCAAGTCCGGCTGGGTGGCGATCAATGCAAATGGAACAACCGTGATGATCATGGGGAGCACAAGGCGACGTAAGGTAAGCCCCTGGATATTGATATTTTTTGAAAAAATCCTGGCCAGAATAATAATGACAGACAGTTTGGCAAACTCTGAAGGCTGCACGGTAAATGGCCCCAGCTCCAGCCATCGTGTGGAACCCGCCACATGTTTTCCCACAAAATGTACCAAAACCAATAGACTCAGAATCCCAAGATAAATGGCCCAGGCCCATTTATCCAAATGTTTATAATGCACCAAGAGAATGAAAAACATCAGGGAAAAGCCGAATCCGAACCATGCGATTTGCTTATAAAACAAAGAGATGAGCGCATTTTGATCGCCGCTATTGACGGCGCTGTATAAAACACCGATTCCGCAGGCGCTGATGATGAGGGTCAATACAAGCACCCCCCAGTCAAAATGCTGAATTAGGCGTCGGTCAAACATAAAGGTCGATATTGCACGGATAACTTATTTGACTCAAGATATTTTTGTGCTAAACAAATAAAAGAAACAACAACCATCTACGTCAACCATGGGAGGTGCGCATGACCAGTGTGGTGTACTTTATGGATTTTCGGACCACAATAAAAGAAAATGTTTTGGCAAAGCTTAGCCGTCTGATGAAAACCGCCGGGTTGAATGAACGGATCCAAAAACGGGATTTGGTGGCCGTCAAGCTCCATTTCGGTGAACAGGGAAACACTGCTTTTATCCGGCCGGTTTTTATCCGGCAGATTGTTCAAAACATCAAATCCCTCGGCGCTTTTCCCTTTTTAACAGACGCAAACACTTTATATGCGGGCACACGGGGCGATTCGGTGCATCACTTGACCACTGCCATTCAAAATGGATTTGCGTATTCTGTTGTGGAAGCGCCGTTGATCATTGCCGACGGCTTACGGGGACGGACGGAAACCGTCGTGGATGTATCATTGAAAAACTTTAAAAAAGTCTATATCGGCACAGAAATTTTCCATGCAGACGCCTTGATCTCTGTTGCCCATTTCAAAGGTCATGAATTATCCGGATTTGGCGGTGCCATCAAAAATGTCGGCATGGGATGCGCATCCCGACGCGGCAAAATGGAGCAGCATTCAAATCTTGAACCCAAAATCGTCAAAAAAAAATGCATTGCCTGCGGCGAATGCGTGCTTCATTGTGCGCAACACGCCATCTCATTGGTGGATCAAAAAGCAAAAATCAATCCCCAAAAATGTATCGGGTGCGGAGAATGCATTCTGGTCTGCCCGTCCGAGGCGGTTCAGATTCAATGGAGTCAATCCATTCCGGTTTTTCTTGAAAATATGGTGGAATACGCCTTCGGCGTTTTAAAAGATAAAATCGGAAAAACCCTATTTATCAATTTCATCAACGCCGTTTCACCCGCCTGCGATTGCTATGCTTATAATGATGCGCCCATTGTCAGGGACATCGGAATTCTTGCATCAATAGATCCTGTTGCCATTGATCAGGCCAGCGTGGATCTCGTCAACCAAGAAGTAGCGCTTCCTCATACTTGCCTTCAAACAAATACAAAGGCCGGTGAAGACAAATTCAAGGGCATATATCCCCATGTGGAATGGCGGATTCAACTGGAGTATGCTCAACAAATCGGATTGGGATCAACCCGATATGAACTCCGTTCAATCTGATTTTTTTATTTTTTCCCAGGTATCTTTCAATGTGACGATGCGATTAAAGACCAGATAATCCGGCCGGGAATCCTTATTATCAACGCAGAAATATCCCATGCGCTCGAACTGACAATAAAATCCTGGCACTGAACCGGACAAAGCCGGTTCAAGTTTGCAACGATTCAGAACAGTTAATGAATTTGGGTTCAATTGGTCGATAAAGGATTCTGCTTCCGAGGGGTTTTCGGATAAAAATAAATGTTCATACAGCCTGACTTCTGCGTCAATGGCATGCCGGGCCGATACCCAGTGCAAAGTGGCCTTGACTTTTCTACCGTCCGGGGCATCCCCTCCTTTGGTGGCAGGATCATAGGTGCATCTTAATTCAATGATATTCCCGCTTTCATCTTTAATGACCTGTGTACATGTGATAAAGTAAGCGTATCGGAGCCGCACTTCCCTGCCGGGGGCCAGCCTGAAAAATTTTTTGGGAGGATTTTCCATAAAATCTTCTTGTTCAATATAAATCACCCGTGAAAAAGGAATGCGTCGGGTGCCCATGGCCGCATCCTCGGGATTATTGATGGCCTCAAGCATCTCCTCCTGATCAACAGGATAATTTTCGATAACCACGCGCAACGGCCGCAATACCGCCATAAACCGCGGCGCTTTTTTATTCAAATATTCACGGATGCAATGCTCCAATAGCTCATAAGCCACGACGCTGTTGCTTCTTGCCACGCCGATCCGCTCACAGAACATGCGGATGGATTCCGGAGTAAACCCGCGGCGCCGCAATCCGGAAATAGTGGGCATCCGGGGATCATCCCATCCGCTCACATGACCGCCCTCCACCAGTTCAATGAGTTTCCGTTTACTCAAGACCGTATAGCTTAAATTCAGACGGGCAAATTCAATTTGCTGGGGATGATAGACATCCAATGCATTTAATATCCAATCGTATAATTCGCGATTATTTTCAAATTCCAGAGTGCAAATGGAATGGGTGATCCCTTCAATGGAATCTGACAAACAATGGGCGAAATCATACATGGGATAAATGCACCATCGATCTCCGGTGCGATGATGATGCATTTTTCGGATGCGGTACAATGTGGGATCCCTCATGACAATATTGGGGGAAGCCATATCAATTTTCGCCCGGAGCACACAGGCGCCTTCTTCAAATTCACCGTTTTTCATCCCCTCAAAAAGCCGAAGATTTTCTTCAATGGAACGATCCCGATAAGGGCTGTTGACGCCAGGTTCTGTTAACGTTCCACGATATTCGCGGATTTGATCAGCGCTTAAGCTGTCCACATATGCCAGGCCTTTTTGAATCAGGACAACCGCATAATGATACAGCTTCTCAAAATAATCCGATGCGTAATACAGGTGTTCGTTCCAGTCAAATCCAAGCCAACGGACGTCTGTTTGAATGGCATTCACATATTCAATGCTTTCTTTTCCCGGATTGGTATCGTCAAAGCGCAAATGGCATCGTCCATTGTATTCTTTGGCAAGCCCAAAATTCAGGCAGATGGATTTTGCATGCCCGATGTGAAGATACCCATTGGGTTCAGGCGGAAACCGCGTGATCACCCTGCCGCCGTACCGGTTGGTCCGGATATCTTCATTAATGAGGTGACGAATAAAATTCGGCGGAATGGCAGCCTCGTTGGATGTGTGGGGCCTGCTGATTTTTTTTCCCGTTTCCATTGACATATTAAAACTCCCTGTTATTTGGCTATAAATCCGTTTTCCTGCAAATAGGTTAACATGATTTCCCTGGCAATGGGCCCGGCGGCGCTGGATCCGTGACCGCCATGTTCCACAATGACGGCTGTTGCAATTTTGGGGGCATCCGACGGCGCATACCCCACAAACCAGGCATGGGCCACAATGGAACGCACCCCCAGCGCCTTATGGGTTTTATCGTCCATTTTCCGACTGATGACCTGGGATGTGCCCGTCTTTCCGCTGATATCCACGCGATCAGAATGCACATAGGTTCTGGCAGTCCCATACTCCTTATTGACCACTTCCCAGAGGCCTTTTTGAATGATCTGAAGTGTTTTTGGATCTGCCGGCAAACGGCCTCGGATTTCCGGCTCAAGAGGGGTGTCTTGTTTTGTATGGATGGATTTTAAAATTTTGGGTTTTAATACCATTCCCCCATTGGCAACAGCCGATATCAAAGTCAGCATTTGCAACGGCGTTGCCAAATCATACCCTTGACCAATGGCAACTGAAAGCGTCTCGCCCGGCTGCCACGGAGCTCCGAATCGTTTTTTTTTCCATTCAGAGGTGGGAATCAAACCCGAAGATTCATTGGCAAGGTCGATTCCCGTGCATGCCCCCAATCCGCATTTTTTGGCATATTCTGCCAGTCGATCCACGCCCAGCCGTTTGCCCAATTGGTAAAAATAGACATCACAGGATTCTGCAAGCGCTTTTACCACATCCACGGTTCCATGCCCCTGTTCTTTCCAACATCCATACACCCGATTGCCGAATCGATATCCTCCCGGACAATAGACACGGGTGGCGTCATCAATCAATTTTTCCTCCAAACCCGCCATGGCCGTAACGATTTTAAATGTGGACCCAGGCGGATACTCGCCGGATATGGCTTTATTAATTAGGGGGCGGTCTTTGCCCGATGTCAATTCCTTCCATTCTGTATGGGTGATGCCGTCGATAAACCGGTTCTGATCAAAAGACGGAGCGCTTGCCATGGCCAGAATTTCGCCTGAAAAAGGATCCATGGCCACCACCGCGCCTGTTTTATCTTCCAATAATGATTCTGCTTTTTGCTGAATCCGTGCATCAATGGTTAAAAAAATATGATTGGCCGGTTCCGGCGGAACCGTATCCAACACCTTGATCATCTGGCCGTTTGCATTGACTTGAATGATTCGTCCGCCGGGTTTTCCGCTCAACAATGCTTCAAATGATTTTTCCGCCCCTTGTTTTCCAATATAATCGCCCCGTTGACGATGTTTGAATTTCCCGCTGGCGAGCTCATCGGCATTAATTTCCCCCAAATAGCCGATCAAATGGGCGGCCAATTTCTCATGAATATAATTCCGCCTGGAGTTGCATTCAATCATCACACCCGGCAAATGATACCGATGGGCGGATATAATCCCCAGCATATCTCTGCTGATATCCCGCTTGATCACCACCGGCTGAACCCCGTTTTCACCACCGTTTTTTTTAATGATTCGAATGATATCCTCAGAAGGCATTTGAATATATTGCGAAAGAACTGCCGCTGTATTGGACAACGGCTTCGCATCTTTGGGAATCATCACCACATCAAACGAAGGCCGATTTTCAACAAGCAATTCACCATTGCGGTCAAAAATCAAGCCCCTGAACGCATTGACGCGTTGAATGCGGATGCAATTGTTCTCCGATTGTTTCCGGTAATCATCGCCTTGAAGAATCTGAAGATATAAAAGCCGCGCCGAAAGTATGACAAACGCAAAAAAAATCAGGGCCATCATCACTTGCAGACGTTTTCGGTACCAATCGCTGCTCACAGTATGAACCGCTATTGGATAATGATGTATCGTCATCATACATTGAATTTATCGGGATTTAAATTTCTTTATTGAATATACTTTCATTGTTTTATTTTTGAAATTTCAAATCATTTTGAATACATTTAATCGGTCCGGAACCTCAATTGATCGGTTGCTTCAAACACTTTCCGAATCATCAAAAATATCACAGGGCTTAGAACCGCGGCCCAAAAAATTTGCATCCATGTGAGATACACGGCATTCCAAGACATCCTGAATATCCCTGAATAAAATACAAAAAAGGCGCCGAATATCACTTGCTCTATCACAATACCGATGACAACCAAAGCAACAAAGAGCCAAAAAACCGATGTATGAAAATAGGATTTGATATTTCTAAATAAAACAATCATCCAAATATAGGAGATCAGATATACGCCCATGGGTGCGCCGGAAAGCATATTTACGCCAATGCCGGCGACAATGGCGGTGAACCATGTTTCCAGTCTTGATCGCATCAATATCATATAAACAATCAAGGCAATCATACCGTCAAAACAAAAGACATCTCGGGGCGATGCGGTTCTAAGGGCCGTTTGAAACGCGGCAAAGAAGACCAAAAGAGTAAAACAGCTTACCAACCGCATGATTCAAAGGAGAAATCCTGTTCCATGGGGTTTAAGATGACCATGACTTCTTCTATTTTTGAGAAATCAACAAACGGCTCCATTTCAATTTCTTTAAACAAACCTGAAGTTTCTGGAATGATTTTCGATACCCGGCCGATGGGAATGCCTTTGGGATAAATACCGTCAAATCCGGATGAAATAACAGTATCGCCCACCACCACATCCGTCTGGCGCAATACATAATTTAACTTGAGTGTATTTTGATTTGTCCCTTCAACAATGCATCGGTCTCGGGTTCGTTGGATCAATGCGTCCAGGGCGGCATTTCGATCAATGATGAGCAAAACTTTTGCGTATTGACTTGAAACAGCCACCACGTTCCCCACCACACCCGCGGACAAAATCACCGGACAATTCACGGCCACCCCGTTGGATTGGCCTTTATTGATGATCATGGTTTGATACCAAGGTGAAGGATCTTTGGCAATGACTTCCGCGGCAATTAATTTCAACGGCGTCCGATCTTTCAACTCCACATATTGACGAAGCCGGGCATTGGCGATTTCCATTTCGGCGCAAGCCTGATTTTTTTGATTTAATTCAGACAGATTCCGTTTGAGTTGGTCGTTTTCAAAAGACACGGAAACCAGATGAAAATAATGCCGCCATATGCCGTCGGAAAAACAGAGAATGTCATGCATGATCTGCTGCACAGGGGCAATGAAAAAAAAAGCTGCACGGGCGGCGGCGCCGCCCAGTGAAGATTTTAATATCAAATGAAAAGAAAAAACAACGATGTTGAGCGCGATGAGCACCATGGTTCCCGCGATCACCATCGTTTTTTTGGAAAACATGGATTAATCAATCACCACTTGACGTAATATATCTAGATTGTTGAGCGTCATTCCAGACCCCCTGGCCACGGTAGACAGGGGGTCTTCTGCAACAGTGACGGGCAAACCCGTTTCTTCGCGGAGCAGCTTATCCAGATTTTTCAGCAACGCGCCGCCTCCGGTCAAAAAAATGCCGCGATCCACAATGTCGGCGGCCAATTCCGGCGGGGTCTGTTCCAAAGCGATTTTGGTTGTTTCAACAATAGCGTCGATCTGTTCTGAAATGGCGACCCGAATCTCTTCGGAATCGATGGATAGGATTTTGGGGATACCGGAGACCAGATCCCTTCCCTTGACCTCAATGGTTTCATAGTTATCGGAATTCGGATATGCGTTTCCAATGGTGATTTTGATGGTTTCGGCACTGCGCTCACCGATGAGCAAGTTGTATTTTCGCTTGATGTATTGCATGATGGCCGCATCCATTTTATCACCGGCGACCCGGATGGATCGTGTATAAACAATTCCTGCCAGAGAAATAACGGCGACCTCCGTGGTTCCGCCGCCGATATCCACCACCATGTTGCACGTAGGTTCGGTGATCGGCAGGCCGGCGCCGATGGCTGCGGCCATGGGTTCTTCAATAAGAAACACTTCACGGGCGCCGGCAGATTCAGCAGCCTCTTTTACCGCACGTTTTTCAACTGGCGTCACGCCGGTGGGAACGGCAATCACCACGCGGGGCCGAACAAAGGAACGCCGGTTGTGCACCTTTCGGATAAAATGGCGAAGCATGGCTTCGGTGACGTCGAAATCGGCAATGACGCCGTCCTGCATGGGACGAATGGCCACAATATTGCCGGGCGTCCTTCCAACCATTTTTTTGGCTTCAATACCCACGGCCAGGACGCGATTCTTCATCCGGTTATCGGTTCGAACTGCCACCACCGAGGGCTCGCTCAACACAATGCCTTTGCCTTTGACAAAGACAAGCGTGTTGGCAGTACCAAGATCAATGGCAAGATCATTAGAAAAAACACCTAACACAGAATCTAAAAACAATGTAGAGCCTCCATGACGCTCAAAGGATTTCCCTGGTTTCTGAAGCGATTCCCGCTTCATGAATTAAATATCGGCTGGTAAAAATCATCTTTTCCAGCTAACATAATGTCTCTGCCATTACAAGTTAAAAAAAATATTCAGCTGAATAAGGCGGAGATTGTTTTCATAATCTCATTGTGAATCATGGGCCGAAATGATTTAATCGCTTCATTGCCGCGTGTGGGGTGGATGCGGTTGGTGAGCAGCACAATGATGATGGCCTTTTTCAAGTCCATCCAAAAAGATGTGCCGGTAAACCCCAAGTGACCCACGGTTTTGTTTTTTGTAAAATAAATACCACAACTGGATCCGATCCCCGATGGCACATCAAACCCAAGCGCCCGTGCGCCGGAACCCGGAGGAGTTAAAAAAAATTGCACCAATTCATTTTGAAATCCCGCACGGCGCTGTTTTTCCAAATACATTCCCATCAATACATCCAAGAGATGATGAACCGATTCTGATGTGCCGAACAACCCGGCGTGGCCCCCAATGCCTCCCATGACAAACGCATTTTCATCATGGACTTCGCCTTGGATCAATCTTTGCCGCCAGGGACAGATTTCCGTGGCAGCAAAATCACTTGTTGATTCATAGGGTTTTGATTTTACAAATATCAACCCATTGACATCCAGCGGGTCATAAACGTGTTGATAAATATATTCATCCAAATCCGCTTCGGCCACGGTTTCAATGACCCACTGCAATATCATAAATCCGATGTCGCTGTACAACGTCGTTTCGCCCACTGGATGGACCAGAGGCTCCTGAATTAAACGTTTGTGAAGGATGTTTTTTCTTTCCTCAAGATCCCTTCCCTGCATTTCCAAATAATACGGCTGATAGGCGGGAAGACCGGCGGTGTGTCGCAAAAGATCCAGAATCTGAATCCGTTCTTTTTCGGTATGGCTGAACGCCGGTAGGATCTGACCCAAGGGCTGATCCAATTCTATCTTCCTGCGGGCCACAAGGGACATGATAGCCAGGGTGGTGGCAATGGGTTTGGTTAAAGAGGCGAGATCAAAATATGTGGCATGGCGCACGTGCCGACGTTCCAACAAATTGGCGAATCCGTAAACCTCGTTGAATAAAATCCGTCCGGATTTGGAAAAAATCAAGGCGCCGCCCGGAAATATCCCTTCTTGAACACCCTGCTGCATCAATCGATGGATGGAGTCAAACGACATAATCTTGTTTGATGAGTTCAACAAAGATAGGGGGTTAAGATCGTCAAAGTTCCGGTGTGTGTATCCAATTCGGCGTCCACGCCAATGGGTATGGTGAAATTCGGCATTCCATGTCCGATTTCAAAGCCTGCAAGCATGGGACAGTTTATATCGGAAAAAATGTCGCGAAAAATATCATGGATGCTATCTTTTTCACCGCAATTTTCAAAAGAGCCTAATATGATTCCGGAAACACCTGCAAAACACCCGGCCATTTTCATCTGGGTGAGCATCCGGTCAATTCGATACGGCGCTTCGCCGATATCTTCAAGCAACAAAAGCGTATTTGAAAAGTCCGGCTGAAAGGGCGTTCCGATAAGATGACATAGGGTGGTAAGATTGCCTCCGGCTATCCTGCCCGTTGCAATACCTTCATGAATCGGGGTTGGAACACGGGGTTTCAAAATGATTTTTGAATTGGAAAAAAGCGTGTCAATCAGGCTTTGCAACGTGGGTTCATCAGCCACGGCAAGGGATTCAATCATGGGGCCATGGAAGGAAACCATCTGACATTTTGAATATAACGTGTTCAAAATGGCCGATATATCACTGCTGCCGATGAATATTTTAGGCCGGGAACCCATCAACGCATAATCCAAACGTCCCAGGATGCGCATGGCGCCATACCCCCCCCGGGCACACCAGACGGCTGCAATCCGGTCATCGGAAAAAGCCCGGCGGATCAGCTCGGCGCGATGTTCATCGGATCCGGCCAAATAATGATTTTGCTGAAAAATATCCTGGCTGAAGAGCGGTTGAAGGCCCCATGACGTCAACACAGATAAGCCTTTAATAAATTTATTTTTATCAAAGGGGCTCCCTGGCGCCACAATGGCCACCCCATCGCCTTTTTGTAATGCATTGGGCAGGATAAGCATCAATGAATTGAAATTTTAATAATAATCGGTTGTTGGGTTAAAGCTCATTGTTGACACATGGAAAGCTGACGGATCACATACCGAGCGATTTCCTGCTTGGCGGTGGCATCCAGATCCAAAAAAGACACGCCGATATCATAATGGGATGGCTGAAATACCTCAACCCGGACAACCACGCCGATGACAACAAAAGCACCGCTTCCATTGGGCATGGGTATTTGGATTTCGATTTTCGTGCCGAATTCAAAAAACTCTTTGCTTTCAAACAACAGGCCGGCGACGCTGATGTTCTTGCTAATGGCCGACATGGGAAGGTGCACATTCTCAAATCCGATTTTCCGCACATGAATTTGATTGAAAAAATTCATGCGGATATAACGGCGTTTATTGGCGGAATAGGCGGCGATATTATTTTTTCCGAAAAATTTTGCCCGATCCAATGCGTGCTGTGCGCATTTTACCATATCGGATGCTTGTTGTGCATCCATGGGATAACTTGCCATTCCGCCGCTGAGGGTGGGTTGAATGCAAGTGCCATGCTCCTGAATCGTCAACAATTCCACTTTTTGGCGAATTCTCTCGCCAAGAATTAAAGCCTCTGTTTTTTGCGTTGCCGGTAAAATAACAGCGAACTGATCATTACTGTATCGCGCAGCATAATCTTCCGTTCGAATTTCTTCCTGGACAATCCTTCCCACGGTCTTTAAAACCGGATTCCATACCCCGGGATCTGTCCTTTTTAGAATACTGTCAAAATCATCAATACTCAGCATCAATAAGGATAAATGGGTGTCATAACGTTTCGCCCGGGAAAGCTCACGGGTCAGGGCTTCTTCAAAAGCATCGCGGCAATAAAGCCCGGTGACGGGATCCCTTTGAAGCAATGCGGCTGTGGTGCGGATATTTTTCAGAATAGACTGGAGTTCCCGGATTAAAGAGACATCATCGGGACATCGTTTAAGACAATCTGAAATTTCATCTTTTAAATTTTGCATGAGGGGATCACAGCATCCCACCATGACATTTTTTTTCATGGAAGATTCCTTTGATATTGATATTTTAGAGACGCGCAGATGAAATCCCTAAACAAGGGGTGCGGCTCCATGGGGCGGGATTTGAATTCTGGATGAAACTGACACCCCAAAAACCAAGGATGATCTTTTATTTCAATAATTTCAACCAGATCTCCCTTGGGGGAGACGCCGGTAACACGCAGCCCTGTATCTTCCAATGTTTTTCGAAAATCATTATTGAATTCGTACCGATGGCGATGTCTTTCCGAAATATTTTCAGACTGATAAGCCTTATATGCAAATGAATCCGAGCAAACCAGCCGGCAGGGATAAGCGCCCAAGCGCATGGTGGCCCCTTTATCGGCATGATCGTCTCGTTTTTGAATGGTTTGCGTTTTTTCATCAAACCATTCCCGCATCAAGTGAATCACCGGGGCATCTGCTTCGGGTTTGAATTCAGAACTATGGGCGTCTTTGATTTTGGCGACATTTCTGGAAAATTCGATCACCGCCAGCTGCATGCCCAAGCAAATACCAAAAAATGGCACTTTTTTCTCACGCGCGTATTGAATCGCCCGTATTTTGCCTTCAATGCCTCGGATCCCAAAACCGCCTGGCACCAAAATGCCATCTGCCTCAGAAAGCATTTTCTCGCAACTTGTGTTTTCCAAAAGACCGGCATCCACATACAACAGTTTGACCTTGGCATCATTGGCAATTCCGCCGTGGGAAAGGGCTTCGTTGAGGCTTTTATAGGACTCGGTGAGATCCGTATATTTGCCGACAATGGCGATTTTAACGCAATATCGGGGGTTTTTGTATTTTTCAACCAGGCTTGTCCAGGCTTCAAGGCGCGGCGACCCAGTCCATACATTGAGCAACTCCAGTATCTTATTATCAAGCCCTTCTTGATTGAATACCAGCGGCACTTCATAAATACATTCCACATCCTTTGCAGTGATGACAGCATCCTGGCTGACATTGCAAAAAAGGGCGATTTTGGCTTTAATTTCCTGGGATAAAAACCGATCCGTTCGGCATAACAAAATATCGGGTTGAATGCCGATGCTTCGAAGTTCTTTGACGCTGTGCTGGGTGGGTTTGGTTTTCAGTTCGCCGGCCGTGGCGATATAGGGAACAAAGGTCAAATGGATATACAATACATTTTCTTTGCCGACATCAAAGCGTATTTGGCGAATGGCTTCTAAAAATGGAAGGCTTTCAATATCACCGATGGTGCCCCCGATCTCAACAATGACAATATCCACATTTTCGGAAGTTTTCAAAATGCTTTGTTTGATTTCATCGGTGATATGGGGAATCACCTGAACCGTTCCTCCCAGATAATCCCCTCGCCTTTCTTTGGTAATCACCGAATGATAGATTTTGCCTGTTGTGAAATTATTGTTTGCATTTAACCGGACATTGACAAACCGCTCATAATGTCCCAAATCCAGGTCGGTTTCCGTTCCGTCATCAGTAACAAACACCTCCCCATGCTGGAATGGATTCATTGTGCCGGGATCCACATTAATATAAGGATCTAATTTTAACAAAGTGACTTTCAGCCCCCTGCATTCCAGCAGCGCGCCGATGGACGCCGAGGCCAATCCTTTTCCCAATGAAGATAAGACCCCGCCTGTAACAAATATGAACTTGGTCTTGACCGGCATTTTTAAGCCCCCGACATTTTAGATTATATAGTTAAGCTGCAAATTGATTTCGGGCTCTATAACTCGAAGTGATCTGCTGATAAACTTGACAAAATTTGAGCGGATGATACGCTTTATCTAAAATTGTGTCAAGTCATGGTTCTTAAAAAATATCTGCAATGATTAAAAAGAGGTTTATGCCACGGTTGCACGAATATCCGTGACGGCAATACAATAGCCGGATGGTTACACACGATGAATTATTCAAGTTTATATGGAAAATCGCATTTGATTGTTGCGGCTGTCCGTGTACTGGAATATCAAGCAGGCGCGCCTCCCACCATTGAAAACATCTGCAGGCTTTTATCGATTTCAGCCGAAGAGGTGCTTCGGATATGCAGAAAACTCAAAGAAATTCAGGCCATCGACATGGTGGAAACCATCGATGAAATCCGAATTTACATCACGGATCATCGAAAACTCGAAGATATTCCCATACAGGATGAAATTTCCAGCCTTGAATCCGAGCTCATGAAATTTAAAAAAGCCAAAGAGGAGCAGAAAAAAAAGATTGAATCCCTGCAGGCCGAACATTTGGAGAAAAAGAAAAAACTTCATGAAGAGCTTGAAAAAAAACTCAAAAAAGAATTCAATCCGGATTCAAGCCGCTAAATGATGCGGATATTTCAGCTATAAACCGGCTGACAGGATTAAACTGCCCCTTGCGATACGATGCAGAAGTCAAATACAGGTGGGTTTCTGCCCGGGTCATGGCCACATACATCAACCGGCGCTCTTCTGAAAGTTCTTCCATTTTTTCTTTTGATTTCCAATGCGGCAGAAGATTTTCTTCGCATCCTGCCACAAATACCACTTGATATTCAAGCCCCTTGCTGGCGTGAATGGTGGATAAACTTACGCCTTTTTCAGATTCGGCTTCATCATCTTTATCCTCTTTGACCAATGAGGCTTCTTCCAGAAAATCCATAAGCGTCCCATGGCGGGACGCGGCATATATCAATTGCTCTATGTTTTCCATCCTGGACGTAACATCTTGTTCCGATTGAGCATATGATCTTAAATGATCCTCATACCGGGTTTTGGCAATAATTTCCAATAACGCATTTTTGGGTGTAAGATTTTTGACCTGATCCAACAGACCAATCAATTGGATAAGAGACTCATAGATTTTTTTTGAAAAAATGGTGTCAGACACTCTGGTGCGAACAGTTTCCTGAAGACTGGCAGCCCCCTGCCGCATCTGATAAATTTTTTTCAACGCCCCTGGTCCCAAGCCGCGCTTTGGCGTGTTGAAGATACGTTCAAACGCCACATCATCCTTTATAAATACGGCTGCTGACAGATAACTGGTTAAATCCAGGATTTCCTTGCGTTCAAAAAATCCTTTGGCCCCCACCATGCGATACGGTATGCCAAATGACCGGAATGTCTTTTCAAAGGGAAGGGAGCAGAATTTGGTTCGGTAAAGAACAGCCATTTTATCATAGGGGATGTGCTTTTTATGAAGTTGTTTCATTTTTTTCGCCGCCCATTCCGCCTCTTCCTCATCAGACGCAAAATGATGAATCTCGATCACCCCCCCTTTTTTTTCTGAATAACACGATTTTCCCATTTGTTTCATGTTATGACGAATCAGGGCATTGGCCGCCATCACGATTTCTTCGGCAGACCGATAATTCTGCTCAAGACGAAAAATTTTTGAATGGTGATATTGTTTCTGAAACCGCAAAAAATGATTCACATTGCTACCGCGGAAGCCGTAAATGGCCTGCCAGTCATCGCCCACGCAAAAAATATTTCCGTTTCCGAGCAGCAAGCGAGTGATTTCCTCCTGCAGGTCGTTGGTGTCTTGATATTCATCCACCAAAATATAATCAAAAAGAGACTGATAGTGACGGCGAATGTCTGGATAATTCTGAAGGAGATTGCGTGTTTGAAGCAGGATATTGTCAAAATCCACCGCATTCTTGTCCATCAACTCTTTTTCATAACGTTTATAAATATCGTGCAAACGCAAAGGCGCCGTCCATCGGTGCATATCCAAAAACCTTATGGGATCTCCGGAATTTTTCGCTTGTGAAATATGAGCTTGGACGGCAAACGCATATTTTTTATCAATGTTTAATTGGATCAAAATTTCTTTGATCAGTTTTTGCTGATGATATTCAGTATAGATTTGCAGCGGATGGGAATATCCCAAAAGCGTGCAATGGGATTTGAGAATTTTAAAACACGCCGAATGATAGGTTCGCACCCAGGGGAAACGATCTTGGGAAAAGCCGGTCAATGAAAACAGTCTGGTTTTCATTTCGTCTGCGGCTTTATTGGTAAATGTAATGGCCAAAATCCGCTCAGGGGCATATCCTTTTTCAATCAAATAAGCGATTTTACTGGTCAATGTGCGGGTCTTGCCGGATCCTGCGCCGGCGGCCACCAAGGCTGCGCCCTCATGGATCACGGCTTGTTTTTGTATGTCCGAAAGTCCATGATTTTGAAAATTTATTTTTATCTGCATCATGATTTGATTTTTGAAAATTTAAAAAAATTGCCGTTTCAACAAAGGCCAGAAAACTACGCCATTTAAGCAAAAATATCAATGCGTATTTTTACATAATTTTTTTGATTCCAATGCATGGTATTATATTTTGCCCATCATCCGGGCTTCCTGGGACAGGGGAAATTGTTCCATGAGAATTTTTTTATAATGCACGGCCTGTTGCCCCTGTCCATATTTTTCAAACGTATTGATGGCGCGCAACAACAAAGTAGGCAAGTGCATACGGTTTGACGTCGCGTGCAGTGCGGCATCCACCAGAAGCCCGGCTTCTTTAAAATGATCCTGACGACAACAGATGGGAATCAGGCGCATGGTCAGATCCATGGGCAAATCGATGACTGTGGTGTTTTGACAATACTTAGCAAAAACATTGAAAATCATGGCCTCATCCGCCCGCTGAAAAACCAAGGCATTAAGCAATCGCGCGGCGGTTTTTGAATATTCAGAACCACTTAAATTAGCGTTTTTAATATAAAATAAATGTTTCAAAGCCTCAATATCCTCGGGTTTTTTTTCAAGATACTCCAAAAGCCGTTTTCGGGCGCCATCATAGTCGAGCCGACCAATTCTGGATAATGCTTCCTCCAGCAGGGCCGCGGAAGTATCGGGAAGGGGTTCTTCAAAAAAGCCTTTTTGAACAGGTGACAACAAGTGTTTGGCGGCAAATCCCAACACTGCTCCTCCCATCAAGCCGCCCACATGCGCCATATATGCCACCTGGCCGTCGGCGCTTAAAATATATTGAAAAACCTCATTTCCCACCCAAAAAGGAAGCAGCACAATGGCGGGGATAAGGAGTGTATCAAAATAAAATCCTGTTGAAATAAAGACCTTAATCCGCTTCAGTCCGTAGAGCACGGTCATGGCGCCCATGAGCCCTGAAATGGCGCCGGAAGCCCCGATCATGGGCAAATAACTATTGGAATGAATCCAAAAGAAAAACAGCGAAGCGCATAATCCCACCATCACATAACCGATTCCATACACCCATCTGCCGCAACCCATTTCCAACAAGCATCCCACCATCCACAAAAAAATCATATTGCCCAGCAGATGGCCAAAGCCCCCATGAAGAAACATGCAGGTAAACAGGGTATACGGTTTTAAACGGGCAGGGATCAGTCCGAATTTATATGTGATCAATTGATCTTTTTTTTCTTCAAATGCGGTTCGCAACATCTGCCATCGGCCAAACACTTCTTCGGTGTGGAAGATGATCTTGCCCGCATACAGCGCATGCATAAAACTTGCGTCGGATTCCATGCGCATGAAAACCTCCATGCCGGTTTCCCTTTCATAAGCATATAAATCAGCGGGGGCTTCTGTTTGGGACGCTGTTTCCGGATGTTCTGATTTGGAAACCGCCATTGTAAGCCCGGATGTTTTTTGACGTTCATCAACGAATTTTACATATCGAGGAAGTTCAATATCTGCCAAACCGCTTTCAAAATAAAACAAATACACATCGGCTAATTGAGCTGACTCATCCATCTGGAAAAAGAAAAAAACAAAGATATTGATCAAAATCATGGAAATGGTCACATAGGGCGGATTCCGCCAGCTTATGTTTCCGGTAAGAGGGATGACCACCATCTGGAGCGTTCCTTTATTCTGGGAAAAAACAAATCATGAGATTCGGGCGCGTTGGATGCCGGTTTGATCCTTGGTAGGATTACTCATAAACTATTCCCACCAAAGCGCCTGTCATGCAATTGGCAAGGGTGCCGGAAATAATGGCGCGGAATCCAAGGGCGACAATATCCTTCCGACGTTCCGGCGCCATGCCGCAATACCCGGCGATCATAATGCCCAGGCTCCCGGGATTGGCAAATCCGCACAGTGCATAAGTCATAATCAGCAGACTTCTGGGGCTCAACGTCCCAGGCGCAAGTCCGCTCATTTGGACATAGGCGATAAATTCATTTAACACGGTCTTGGTGCCCATCAAGGCGCCGGCTACAGGCGCCTCGTTGTACGGTATGCCCATGAGCCAGACCACCGGCGACATAATCCATCCAAATATTTGTTGCAATGTTACAGGGGCTCCATGGACTGGAGGAAAAAAGCCAAGCACTTGATTGATCAAATGAACCAGTGCCACCAGCACAATGATCATGGCAATGATATTTAGAAAAAGTTCCAAACCCTGGGATGTGCCCCGGGTCACTGCATCCATGGAACTCACCGCTTCGTCAGGCGAAGTGAGTTGGGCAGAGGTCAGGGGAGAGGTTTCAGGAATCATGACCTTGGCCATAATAATGGCGGCCGGCGCATTGATAATCGATGCAATGAGAATATGACCCATGACATTGGGCACGATTTTATCCAGAATGCTCGCATACAACACCATCACGGTTCCCGCGATGGTGGCCATGCCGCAGGTCATCATGGCAAAGATCTCACTGCGTGTCATCTTGGGCACATACGGCCGGATCAGCAACGGCGCCTCCACCATGCCCACAAAAATATCTGCTGAAACCCCAAGCCCTTCTGCACCGCCGATGCCCAATGTCTTTTCAAGGCTCCATGAGAACGCCTTCACCACTTTCGGCAACACGCCCCAATAGAACAAAAGGGAGGACAACGCACTGATGACAAGCACCAGGGGCAAGGCCTGAAAGGCCAATATGAAACTGGCCTGGGGATAGGTGATCTCAAAAGGGGGGTGTCCGCCGCCGATATAGCCGAACACAAAGGATGTGCCCGCCAGGGTGGCTTCAGAGACAGCCGCCACCGCATCGTTTAACAGCATAAAAAAACGAGTGAAGAATGGAAATTTCAAAAGCGTTCCAGCAAGCACAAATTGAATGCACATCCCGACCGTAACGATCCGCACCGGAAATGTCCGCCGATTTTCGCTCAAACACCACGCAAGGAACACAAACACAAAACATCCCATCACGCTCTGAAAAACCATATGATGATTCCCAGATCCAAAATTTAATCGATAAAAGAACCTTTTCTCCCCTTCCCTTCCCCGAACCGTTTAAGTCCTTCCATCATTTCAGGGCTCTCCAATGATTTCATCCCATGGGCGAATTCATTGGATAAGGCGGTTTTTATATCCAAGGAAAACTGCTCATAAGCGCTGATACGGTCGTTGCGCAGACATGTTTGGGGGAATCTGGCGATTTCATGGGCCAGTTTTTCAGCTTCCTGTCGGGACGTGCCGTCGGCCACGACCCGATTGGCAAGTCCCATGGCAAATGCCTCATCCGAAAACACGGGCCTTCCGGTAAGAATCATGTCCAATGCGCGACTTAAGCCGATCAAGCGGGGAAGCCGGACAGTCCCGCCGTCAATCAGAGGCACGCCCCAGCGGCGGCAAAATACTCCAAAAACAGCGCTTTTTTCAACCACGCGCAAATCGCACAATAAGGCAAGCTCCAGTCCGCCGGCAACTGCATAACCCGACACCGCCGCAATAACCGGCTTTGTAAAAAACATTCGTGAAGGGCCCAACGGCCCATCGCCGGATCCATCCAAACGCAGTGTTTTTACCGGGTCAAGAACAGATTTGAGATCCGCGCCGGCGCAAAAGCATCCGCCTTGGCCATACAGCACCGCCGCATGGGATTCAGGGTCAGCCTCAAATTGCCGGAACGCATCGGCAAGCATCGCGGCTGTGGGGCCGTCAATGGCATTGCGGACTTCCGGGCGGTTGATGATAATGGTTACGATCTTGGATTGCTTTTCAACAAGGATGTTCATAAAATAAGTCCAATAAGGATGATGTGTTTCCGGGTCATTGGGTTTGTTTAATCGCCGTTACATCCAGAGGCAACGATTTTTCCGGATCCACAACCAGCGATATGGCTTGTTCCGCGCATGCATCCACGCAAAGGCCGCACCCCAAACAAAGAGAAGAGACGTAATGTCGGTTGCCGTTGCGGAATTGAACGGCGTTGAAGGAACATTGATCCGCGCATTTGCCGCAACCCCGGCACTTATGCGGATCGTAAATCACTGTATATCCGGAATGGGCCGTCATGGTCAGGCTAGGATCAATGCGTTTTGCAAATTTTGTGGCCTGCAGGCTGACGCATGTATCGGGATGGCAATTACAAATGACACCGGTGCTGCCGCCTGTTGCGACTTTGAAAAACGCCTGGGTGATATGTTTTTTTTTTCGGAAATGGTCGATGACGGCGAGGGCTTCGGATTGGGATATTTTTTTCGGATTGTATTTCTGACAATGCTCCAGCCAAAAAGAACCGATATTTTTGCCCACGGCAAGGCAGGAATTCAGGTCTTCCTTGGGGGCATTCATGGACTTTTTACACGGGCAGTCCATCACCACGATAAAATCCGGCTGCTGAAAAATAATTTTGTGTGCGTATTTAAAAGGAATGATGCGTTTGTTTTCATCGGAAATCATCCGCAGATCTTCATGCAGCGTAAAAATCTTTACCGTATCTTGCCGGGATAGGACCTTGGAATGATAGCGGTTAAAAACCATTTTTCCGATAAAACCCAAGGGTTTGAACCAGGACAAGTATTTCAGGGATCTAACAATCATCGAACTGATTTTGACATAAGGATAGTAAAACAGAAAATAAAAATAATTGTGGATGAACCGGTCCACCCGCCATCCATGCTTGCGGAACATTGCCTTGGTGGAGTCTTTGATCATGAACCAGATCCTTAAAGAGATTTTTTATTAAGATAAAAAGTTTAGAGGCGGCCGAATCAGATGTCAAGGAACAAATCATCCAGATTATTTTAAATTTTAAGCAAATCCGGTTGGTTTAGAATGATTCGGTTGTGTTGAAAAAAAAAGCGCGACGGGAAATCCCTTGCCCATGCTCCTTTCGCCATTGACATATCTTAAAACCCATTGCATGAATTGTCCTTGACTTCATTGGTTGATTTGCATAATTCAATTTTGTATTTGAAATTATTCAAAAACCAGTAATATCTATAAAATTTGATATGGCATTTTCAAAACCAGCGGCCTCCATAACACCAATTTTAAAATCAGCCTTTATGGCCTGTATCTGGATTATCCTGACATATTGTCCTGGAACAGCAGAAGACAAATTACAGGCCTATGTCAGCATTCCCCCCCAGAAGTTTTTTGTTCAATCCATTGCAGGTGACAAGATGGACGTGTCTGTCATGGTCACCCCCGGCGCCAATCCCCATAATTACGAACCCACGCCGGATCAAATGAAACGGCTGGCATTTGCAAAAATTTATTTTGCCATTGGAGATCCTTTTGAAGATATTTGGCTGCCAAAAATCACGGCGGCGAATCCCGCCATGAAAATCGTTCATACTGAAGACGGCATTGCAAAAAAGCCGGTCCACCGTCATGAATCCCCCCGTCTTCAGAAACCATCCATTAAAATGCATTCCGGTCATGCCCACGGCATTGACGATCCCCATATCTGGCTTTCCCCTCCCTTAGTGATGCTCCAGGCACGGAACATCCTGATGGGCCTTATTGAAGAAATGCCAGAAAACCGAGAATTTTTCGAACAAAACTATCAGAGTTTCATTTCAAAACTCATGGTGTTAGACGCGGATTTCCGAACATTATTCCGCGGTGATGCGCGCAAAGAATTCCTGGTTTTTTATTCGTTTTGGGGATATTTTGCCGATGCTTATCACTTGGAACAAAAATCCATTGAGTTTGAAGGAAAAGAACCCAAGGCAAAAGAACTTTCCGAATTGATCCAATATGCCAGAAACCGAGAAATCCGATATATAATCGTTCAGCCGCAATTTTCAACCAAACATGCCGAAAGCATCGCAAAAGAAATCCATGCCAGACTCATATTCGCAGACCCTTTGGCGGAAAACTGGATGGATAATTTAAAATCTGTGGCGGCATCACTCAAAGAAGCGCTCCGATAAATTTATGACCGACCCAGCGGTAATTCAAGTCTCAGACGTCTCTTTTTCATACAACAGAAATCCTGTTCTGAAAAATGTTACTTTTACGGTTCATGAACGCGAATTTCTGGCCTTGATCGGGCCCAACGGAGGGGGTAAAACCACCTTGCTTAAGCTTCTGCTGGGCCTGATAAAACCGAATACCGGCGAAATCCTTGTTTTTGACAAACCGCCGACCAAGTCCGCCCATCGGATGGGATATGTGCCTCAGGATGTGGCTATCAATAAGTCTTTTCCGATTTCCGTGATGGATGTGGTGCTTATGGGTCGGCTGCATTCGCAAGGTCGCCGTGGAATTTCAAAACAAGACCGTTTGGCTGCATGCAACGCTCTGGAGCGTCTGGAAATGCTTGAATATCAGCATCGAAGAATTGACGACTTATCCGGTGGCCAACGAGAACGGGTTTTTATTGCAAGGGCCCTTGCCGCGGATCCGGATTTATTGTTATTGGACGAACCTATTGCAAATTTGGACAACACCAGCCGGGGCGAATTGTATGAACTCCTCAAAGAAATCAACCGAACCAAAACCATCCTTGTGGTGAGCCATGATATGTTGGTTTTATCAACCTATGTCACGGCTGTTGCCTGTGTGAATAAAGAAGTCCATTACCACGGAAAAGCCGAAATCACCGAAGGTATGATGGAAATGGGATATCACTGCCCGGTGGAACTCATCGCCCACGGCATTCCCCATCGCATATTAAAAACCCACGAGAGATAAAAACCGTGATGGAAGCGCTTCAATACGAATTCATGAGAAATGCGCTCATGGCCGGATTTCTGGCGAGTCTGATCTGCGGCATCATCGGCACATTTGTGGTGGTGAACCGACTGGTGTTTCTGGCAGGGGGCGTGGCCCATGCGGCATACGGCGGCATTGGAATCGCCTTTTTTTTCGGTTTGCCCTATATGCTCGGCACGCTGGGTTTTTCCCTCATCGCGGCCATGGCCATGACGCTTGTGGCGTTGAAGGCCAAAACCCGGGCCGATACGGTTATCGGGGTCATCTGGGCCTTTGGTATGGCTCTGGGCGTCATCTTAATGGATCTCACGCCGGGGTATCATGTGGATTTGATGACCTATTTATTCGGCAGCATTCTGGCTGTTCCGGATTCAGATCTGGTATGGATGGCTGCACTCACGGTGGTTTCCATCGGCTTTACGGTTTATTTTTATCGAGATCTTCTGGCGATCTCATATGATGACGAATTTGCACGCTTAAGAGGCGTACCGGTGAACCTGCTTTATTTTTTGTTTATCAGCCTCATTGCGGTGGCCATTGTGTTGATCATTCGGGTGGTGGGTTTGATTCTGGTCATTGCGCTCTTGACCATTCCGCCCTATATTGCCGAAAAGTATTCACGGTCTCTGATCATGATGATTATTTTATCCACTATTTTTTCATTGATATTTAATTTCCTTGGGTTGTGGTTGGCATATCTGTATAATCTCACATCAGGCGCAACCATCATCATGGTCGCCGCAATGGGATTTTTAATTTCTTTCGTCATCAATCAGCGATTTACAAAATCATCTTCAACCGGATTTTTTGGGTCGTAAACAGTGCGTTTTTATAAACGACGCAAATGGCGTTGGTTGTGTTTCCGGTGGGCAACGCCAGCCCTTGGGCTGTTGTGGATTGCAGGTTGCTGCGCGTTTCAAATACCCAAAACCACATCCGCCGGCATGGATATAAAAGAAAACAACTCAGTGCTGGCCGAAGCGATTTGCTTTTATCAGGGCCCCCTGGATCATCTTTCCGCGCTTCGTTTCGGGGAATGTCCCATGTACCCCCATTGCTCACAATATGCGATTGATGCCATCCATACCCATGGCGTGGTTCTGGGATGGATAATGACATGCGACCGTCTTATGCGGTGCGGCCGGGATGAAATTGACATATCCCCGCAAATCCTTGTGCAAGGCGCCTGGAAAACATGGGATCCCGTGGATCGAAATGACCTGGGCGCGGATTTCTTCAAAATAACACCTTAAAAATCCAAGACGGTTGCAGTTGCGTTGAATCCACAAAGTGCTTGACAATCAATAAGTGTGTATGTAAATATTACTTACAATTAATGCAATCTTTTTTTCAGGAGAGATCTGGATTCCATGATAGCCGATGTAAAACCCTATATTCCCAAGTTTCCCATTCGCGTGGTCACGGCCACATCGTTGTTTGACGGTCATGATGCGGCCATCAATATCATCCGCCGGATTTTGCAGGATTCGGGCGCAGAAGTCATCCATCTCGGCCACAACCGCTCGGTGTCTGAAATCGTTAAAGCTGTGATTGAAGAAGACGCCCAGGGGGTTGCGGTTTCCAGTTATCAGGGCGGCCATGTTGAATTTTTTAAATACCTAAAGGATATGCTCCATGAACACGGCGCGGCCCACGTGAAAATTTTCGGCGGCGGCGGCGGTGTGATCGTGCCCAATGAAATCAAAGAATTGGAGGAATACGGCATCGCAAAAATTTTTTCGCCGGCAGACGGCGCCAGAATGGGTCTTCAGGGAATGATCAATTATATGATGGAAATGTTGGATACACCCCCGGAAGAAACCGCCATCGACATCGAAGCGATTTCGCCCCTTGACCCTCGAACTATTGCCCGGTTAATTACGCGGGCGGAACTGCATCTGACCCTAAGCCCCAATGATTTTGAGCAGATCCAAAAAAAACTATCCCAAAAAACCAATCCCCAAAAAATCCCCGTCATCGGCATCACCGGAACCGGCGGCGCGGGAAAATCATCCCTGACGGATGAATTGGTCATCCGGTTGATCAATGATCGTCCGGATATTCACATCGGCATTTTATCCTGCGATCCCACGCGCAGAAAAACCGGCGGTGCACTTCTGGGAGACCGGATTCGTATGAACGCCATTGAAACGCCCCATGTATATATGCGAAGCATTGCCGTACGTCAATCCAACGTGGAGGTGCCCCGGGTGCTTCCGGATGCCATCCATATTTTGAAAGCCGCGGGGTTCGACGTGATCATTGCGGAAACCGCAGGGATCGGCCAAGGGGCGTCCACCATCAAGGATTTGGCCGATATCTGTATATATGTTATGACCAGCGATTACGGCGCTGCATCTCAATTGGAAAAAATCGATATGCTGGACTATGCTGATATCGTTGTTGTCAATAAATTCGATAAAGAAGGCAGCGATGATGCGCTGCGGGACGTCCGGAAACAAGTGCAACGCAATCGAAAAGCGTGGGAAATTCCTTTGGAAGAAATGCCGGTGTTCGGCACCATTGCATCCAAATTTAATGACGACGGCGTCACCGCCATGTATTATTTTCTGCTCAAAACCATTTCGCAGAAAATAAACGTCTCTCTTCTGTCCGATGTTCCGGACATCAAAATCAAAGCTTCGACTTCAAAAACCATCTTTATTCCACCCGGCCGCAATCGGTATCTTTCCGAAATCGCCGACTGTGTGCGGAACTATCATAAAAAAACAAAAATGCAAGCAGATATCCTTCGAAAAGTATGGCATCTCAATGAAACCCTTTCATCGCTCCAACATCAGGCCCCAAGGGGTCAAAAAATTGATGAACTCATCACCCTGTTGAAAACCGAAATCCAAAAAACCCATTTGCTTTTGGAAGATGCCACACGTCGCACGTTGGAAGAATGGCAAGAGATTCGTCAGGCCTATTCCCAAGACGCGCTCGTATATCGTGTGCGGGATCGTGAAATCCGCGTCCCTCTCTTCACCGAATCATTATCCCATACCCGGATCCCCAAAATCGCCCTGCCGGATTATGCGGATCCGGGACAGACATATACCTGGATGCGCAAAGAAAATGTGCCGGGCCGGTTTCCTTTTACCGCTGGTGTGTTTCCCCTCAAACGCACCGATGAAGACCCCACCCGAATGTTTGCCGGCGAAGGCGATCCCGCCCGCACCAATCGGCGATTCAAGCTTTTGTCCGCAGACGCCAAAGCCACCCGGCTTTCCACCGCTTTTGATTCTGTGACGCTGTATGGATTCAACCCGGACACCCGACCGGATATTTACGGAAAAATCGGCACGTCCGGTGTAAGTGTCTGCCATATCGAAGATGTGAAAATGTTATATGACGGGTTTGATCTTTCCGCGCCCAATACATCCGTATCCATGACCATCAACGGTCCGGCGCCCATCATTCTGGCCATGTTTTTAAACACGGCCATTGACCAGCAGCTTGACAATCTAAAATCAGAAAACGGCAAAGCGCTTACGCCGTCAGAAATCAAAGAGATCCGCGCCAAAGTTTTGTCGCAAATCCGCGGCACGGTTCAAGCCGATATTCTCAAAGAAGATCAAGGCCAAAATACCTGTATTTTTTCTGTGGATTTTGCCTTAAAAATGATGGGCGATATTCAGGAGTATTTCATTCAAAACAATGTCCGGAATTTTTATTCGGTGTCTGTCTCCGGTTACCATATTGCCGAAGCCGGCGCCAATCCCATCTCACAACTGGCTTTTACATTGGCCAATGGATTCACCTATGTAGAATATTATCTATCCCGGGGCATGCCCATTGACAGTTTTGCGCCCAATCTGTCTTTTTTCTTTTCATCAGGCATGGATCCGGAATACAGCGTCATTGGGCGTGTGGCCCGGCGCATCTGGGCCATTGCCATAAAAGAATTATACGGCGGTGAATCCCGTTCCCAAATGCTGAAATATCATGTGCAGACATCGGGACGTTCATTGCACAGCCAGGAAATTCAATTCAATGATATCCGCACCACATTGCAAGCGTTGTATGCCATTTATGACAACTGCAACAGCCTGCACACCAATGCTTATGATGAGGCTGTCACCACCCCCACAGAAGAATCGGTCCGGCGCTCCCTGGCCATTCAAATGATTATCAACCAAGAATTGGGGCTGAATAAAAATGAAAATGTAAACCAAGGCAGTTTTATTATCGAAGCGTTAACAGATCTGGTGGAAGAAGCCGTGCTCATGGAATTTGACCGGATAACTTCAAGGGGCGGCGTCCGGGGCGCCATGGAACGGGGATATCAGCGCAACAAAATCCAGGATGAATCCCTGTATTATGAATATCTGAAACACACCGGAAAACTGCCCATCATCGGCGTCAATACGTTTTTAAATCCCAAGGCGGATGATACAGAAACCATTTCAAAACTCGAACTGGCGCGTGCTACAGAGGAAGAAAAACAATCCCAACTGAAACGTCTTGCGGCATTTCATGAAAAAAATAAAGACAAAGCCCCGGAAGCATTAAAGCGACTCAAGCAGACGGCTCTTTCCGGCGGCAATATTTTCGGGGAACTGATGAATACCGTCCGCTGTTGCAGCCTGGGACAAATCACCCAGGCGCTTTATGAAGTGGGCGGAAAATACCGAAGAAATATGTAGAATAAAGAGGAAACATATCCATGCAGGAACCAGTCATTGTCAGCGCAGTCAGAACGCCCTTGGGCGGGTTTAATGGGTCTTTGGCAAATATCGGCGCAACAGATTTGGGCGCCATTGTCATCAAAGAAGCCATCAAACGGGCTGGCCTTGAGGCCAAAGATGTCAATGAAGTCATCATGGGACAGGTACTCCCCTGCGGCTATGGACAGAACCCCGCCAAACAGGCAGCCGTAAAAGCCGGCATGCCCTGGGAAGCCGAATGCCTGACGGTGAATAAAGTCTGCGGTTCCGGATTAAAAGCCGTGATGCTGGCGGCCCAAGCGATCCTTGCCGGAGATGCCGATGTGGTGGTGGCCGGCGGCATGGAAAACATGTCCATGGCTCCCTATTATCTTGAAAAGGCACGGTTCGGCTACCGCATGGGACCGGGAACCCTCCAAGACCACATGATTCACGACGGGCTTTGGGATATTGTCAATGATTTTCATATGGGCATGTCCAACGAACTATGCTCGGAAAAATATCATGTCACCCGGGACGACCAGGATCGCTATGCGGCGGAATCCTATCGAAGGGCTCTGGCGGCTGATCAATCCGGAAAATTTAAAGAAGAAATCGTGCCGGTGGAAGTTTTATCCAAAAAAGGTTCCCTTGTATTCAATCGTGATGAAACCGTGATGGAAACAAGCTATGAGACCCTTTCCAAAATGAAACCCGCCTTTAAAAAAGACGGGGTCGGCACTGCGGGCAATGCATCCATTATCAGCGACGGCGCAGCCGCCGTGGTGGTCATGTCCAGGGCCAAAGCAGAGAAAATGGGATGCCCCATCATGGCGCGCATCGGCGCTCAGGCGTCCTATGGCATTGACATGAAATATGTGCTGGTGGCGCCTATCTGGGCCATTCCCAAATGTCTGGACAAACAAGGCATTGATAAAAACAAGGTGGATCTTTATGAGATCAATGAAGCTTTTTCAGGATCTTCTGTGGCGATTTTGCGCGAGCTGAACTTAGACCCTGCAAAAGTCAACGTAAACGGCGGCAGTGTGGCGTTGGGACATCCCATCGGCGCCAGCGGCTGCCGGGTGCTGGTAACACTCTTATATGAGATGATCCGACAGAACAAGAAAACCGGCCTTGCATCCCTGTGCCTGGGCGGCGGGGAGGCCGTGGCCATGATCGTCAATCGCTGATGCCGGGATTCTGCTGTTTTTGTATTTGACTTCAATTAAAAATAATGAGACTTATCTATAGGTTATTTTAATTTCATTTCCTTTTTTAAAACACAAGGGGTTGGATAATGACAAAAAAAATCCTAATGGGATGTTTGGCAATCTTTTGCGTTATCAATTTCACCGGTTGCGCCAGTTACATGACAAGGACAAGTTCCCTTTTTTCGACATTAGAAAACGGTGAGAAATCCACAGGCGGCTTTGTTAAATATAAATATTCCGGGTCGCTGAGGGGCAATGTGGGCGTGCTCGAAAAAACGCCTCAATGCGCTGTGATGATTGAAAAAATCAGGGTCGCTAAAAAACGTCCCCGGGGGCTGGCCTTTATTTTGCCGGAAATTGTCTTTTTTGGGTTTGGATTTTATGATGAAATGCGTGTTCGGGCGATTGTGGAAGAGAGCAAAATCGAGGTGCCGCTGGCTAAATTTGAATCCAGCGAACTGATTGAATGCGGGAAAAAGGAACCTGCCGCCAATGAAGAGATTGTCCTTTTTGTCAGACCTGAAATTACCAATGATGCTGCTCCGGGAACCTACATCAAACACGTCAGCACCGACGAAAACGGAATCATCGATTTTAATAAAATATTTCGTGATGAAAACAGAACGCTGAATATCACGGCCCGACTCGTATCAGATGAAAGTGTGGCGGTCTCGTTTATGTATAAGCCGTTGAACCCCAGGTAATTTCTTTCAGTTTTGACACAACCTGCATCATGCCCCTGTAAGAATGAAAATGGAATTCAACCACCGGAGGGAAACGATATGAAAAAATTCGCGCTTTTTGGTTTGATGATCATAATGATGGCCGGATGTGCCACTTCCCCCAGGGAGGCCGCGAAAGTAGATTGCGGGCCTTATCCGGAAAATTATAAGGAAATGATCCAATGCTATCTGAATTTCAAGCTGGAAAACCCTGCCAGCCTCAGAGATTTTACCATTATCAAACCGCCGGAAAAAGTCAAAGCCGACACCTATTATGCAACCATTCCCATGGTGGAGGGCGACGAGGCCTGGGAAATTTTTATTGTGTATGATGTAAAAAACAGCCAGGGTCATTATATCGGCAAAGATCTTCATGTGGTCTGGATCAGAGACTTGAAAATCGTCGCCTTTGATTACACGGGCATTGAAGTGGAATTCAGGATCAAACAACGTCAGGGGGATCCCTGCAAAACCAGCGGCGAATAAAAGCCGTTTTGTTTCTGAATTTGTATCGCAAAACTTGGATTAAATTACGCTACATGGCAAGGCAAGGAGTGGGTGGAAAGCAAAGGGAGCCCACTGATATTAAATCAAAAATGGCTATATAAAATATCTTATTGAAATAGTTAAAAAATTTAGGCTTTTACCTGATCAGCTAATCTTCGACAAACGTGCCCCATATTATTTTCCTGTCTTTGCCATTTCGGTCATGATTGATGCCGGAGGTATGGGTCG
>FWPV01002798.1_pt1 | contig 41356 bp, 37 predicted proteins | sample 2228371 | NCBI WGS metagenome assembly FWPV01 (sample SAMEA103939776, study PRJEB20133) | metagenome
CGACCGTTTGCACAACCCACCATAGCCTCTACCAACAATGCGCCAAATCATCTACGGTGTGATGGGATTGCACTTTTGTCAGCATTGGTTACTAGGATAACCAAGCATTGCTCAGAACGCTGTTCTTGTCAAACCGAGGCGCCTAAGGGAGCCTATAAATCGAGCATCTTCTGTTTATGGATGCCTGTCCTTCTTACTCTTGACTCCCTCATTCTCTTAGACCTTACTTTAACCAGTTCTTCCTCTGTTCTGCTCCGCACCTGAAAAAGATAGGAAAGAAATTTCTCAAGAAAGTAATCTGCTGAGTGCGACTTATCTCCGTAGACAATGGCTTCCTTGCCGATCATGAGCGTGGCATAGGCGAGCTTTGCTTGTTCAGAGCCTTTGCTCTCTCGAATAAAATCCGGATTAAGTTCATTTACCCGCACGGTTCCACTCACAAATTCACTATGTCGAGACGGACCGTCCTCGAATCGCTCCTCTTTATAACTTATTCGAAAACCACCTAGGCGCCCCGGCTCCCCTGGTTTCTTGGAACGTTCAGCCGTACTCTTCCCTTTTTCATGAGTAACTCCATGGTGCACAACGGGTCCTCGTGGCCTCCTAAATCCCGGCAGGAGCTCCAAATCTTTGAACTGCTCCTGTTCCAGAATGTCGCGAGCAATGTCAATTGCTTTCTTCTGAACCTCAGTTAGCCTTTTTTCTTCTTCCGCCCTACGCAATTCTTCTATTTCAGCTTCTAGGGAAGGCCGTATCTTATCAAGCTCTACCAAAAACTGTACCCAATCTTGGTTCTCTTCGAAACTCGTTCGCGATGGCAGTGGCTTGAGAAAATCCGCATCGATATACCCTTTGAGAAAGCCGCTTGCGTAGATGCTTTCTTCAAGCCCGTACGCCGGGTAGTGGCTCAAATCCTCGATAATGGAAACACCTGTATGACGGATTGAAACACGGCTCTTGCCAGAGGAGTCAAACCAAAACTGGCAATAAAATTTCTTCTGCCAGTCTGCGGATAAATGCACCTCTGCAAAGGCCTGACCAACTGGTGGCAGACCAATCTCTAAAGGCTGTACGTGATAGACCTTATCGAGGCAACTCACAGTTACTTTCAGATTTCCTTCTCTGAGATATGAGTCAAATTTTTCAGCAAAGAATCGCTGGAGCAATTGCGGGGCTAGTGACCCACGTGGCTTGGTAGGATCCTGATGCAAGCGAGTGATGACAATAGTCATTCCCGGGTCAAGCCTCGATTCCATTTTCTTCGCTGTCTCTATCTCATACTCATCAGAGTTGCTGGTAAGCACAACCTTGATGGTGGGTGCTCCTTTTGTTTTCTTACTATAGAAGCTGCAGGTGCTTCCGACCTGGTTAAAAGCGAAAATTCCTATGCCCAACTCACCTATTTGCGGTATGGTCAATTCTCGTTTCACGGAGTCAGCCACCCTATTGAGAGCAGCTTCGAACTCTTTGGCATCCATGCCCGGCGAATTGTAGTCGATGACTATCTTGGACCTCTCAAGGCGATAGTTAACCTCGCATGGGCTCTTCATCTCACCTTTTGTCTTAGCCTTGATCCATTCATCCAGAGCGTTGCTGATATACTCTTTGATGGCGTTAGCCGGGGTGCCGTACAATCTGCCGAGATAGGTCAATAGAACACCTAGGTTACCACGGATTTTCTTCTTTGCCATCTCCCCAACCCCTACTTTTTCTTGAAAGATTGAAAACGAGTAGTTGTGAGGGCAAGCCATCTGTTGAACTTATCTTCCTCAGTAAGCATGGTAAGCAAGCTGGAAACATAACCAATGTCGGAAGCGTTAAGCCCTTTGCGAAATTCATCTCTAACCCTCGGTTCGTTATCCCGAAACCATCTCAATTCGTCCTCAAGTAGAAGCAGAAGGTATTTAATTTTTTCTATCCTACGTCTGGTCTCCTTCACTTTGGCATAGACTTCAGGTGTATTCTTAGCTTCCAGGAAGTCTTTGATTACATTTAAGTGCGCCTGTGAGGGCTTACGTGCCCCTTTTCCGCCCGAAAAGAACCACCATTTACTGAGGGTGCTATGAGAAGCGCTAAGTTCCGCAGCAAGCTGTCGATTAGATAAGTTGTGCTCCGAAGCATAGGCGTGTAGCTGACTAAGCAGTTGTTTGGCTTGTTCATCTTGACTCTTGGTTCTATTCCCCATCATTGTCACCCTCTTATTGAAGCTTTGTTACATTGTAGCATATTCATGACCCCCACAGGCAGACAAATCGCCCTCTGGTTTGAACTATTGCCCTGATTTGCCCATAAGTGCTACAATGATACCAGCTAATACAAGCTGGAAGTTGCCTGGAGGTGTGTTATGGTGATTACGAAAGAATGGTTCACGGTAGAAGAAGCGGCTGAATACTTATGCGTCTCAAAAAGGACCATTTACAAGCTGACTAAGGAAGGGAGGCTACCGGCTTTCCGTATTGGTAGAGAACGCTACCGTCGGTTCCGCAAGGAAGACCTGGACAAGGCACTGTGGTCAGGAGAAGGAATTGCGAATACCGATAAACTACTCACGCTGACTGCAAAAGCTGACCCGGTGTTAGCGGAAATCTGGGACAATGAAAGGGACGCAGTCTATGACCGAATATAACCGGGGTGACGTAGTTCTCGTCAGCTTTGTATTTTCGGATGAGACCGGGGAAAGACGACGTCCAGCCGTCATAGTGAGTTCGGAAGTTTATCACAAAAGCAGACAAGAGTCCATAATTGCGGCCATCACGAGCAGAACCGACCGGATACTGTTAGGCGACCACCTCATTAGTGACTGGCAGGGTGCTGGACTTCTCTTTCCGTCTGTAGCGACGGGTATCGTAAGGACAATCAAGCAGAGTATGATAGCCAAGAAACTTGGGGCTATGCCAATCTCCGATATGGAGGCGATAGACGGCAAGTTGAAGCTGGCACTTGGACTTCGGTGAGAGGGCGCTGCCTAGGGGCATAAACAAGGGGTTAATGATTGTCACCAATAAATGAGCGGCAGTGGCAGGGAAGGGTTCTCAATGGATAAGTGAACTATTGAAGAGTTACCCGATTTGCCTTTCGGCAAGGTCGAACAGGAGTTTGAAGTCCTGGTGGGTAGCAAGACACGCCGCTCCAATGATTTGACCCTGTTTGACAAGCAGGGGAAACCCGTCTGCGTATTCGAACTGAAAAACTGCCTGATAAGGTTGACGGGCGCTCGCCCAGGTATCTGCCAGTTGTTACCAAGACCCATGATACCGCCGATGCTATGGGCGCCGACTACTTTGTCACCTGGAACGTCAACAGCGCCGTTCTCTGGAAAACATATATCCAGGGGTAGAGCACCTTACGAGCGTTCGCTGATTCAATACCCTTCCATTGCTGCCATTCAGTCTTCAGAGGCTCTTGACCTGCCGGATGTAGAAGCCGGGCTGAAGAAGTGGGTGGAAGACTTCCTTCAATCGTTTGCCCGCATTGTCACTGGCGTTGTCCTCGCCCCACCGCAACCATTAGATGAAGGATCCATCCAGACCATTCAGAGCTACCTCGACGCTGCTGATACGCCGGAAAGGATACCGCGCGACCAGCTCATGCCACTTACCAAACTGTACATAGATTTCATCGAAAACCTGAATAGGTATCCCGACTTCTTGCTACATTTTAATCTTAACACGCTAACCTTACTGCTCACGGCGTTGATATTTAGCCCGCTGGTCACTGTGGGCTTCATGTCCCGCCCCAGAAGGATGGACACATAGATAGCATTCATCATGGATGAGGTCCCAATACGACCGTTTGCACAACCCACCATAGCCTCTACCAACAATGCGCCAAATCATCTACGGTGTGATGGGATTGCACTTTTGTCAGTATTGGTTACTACGATAACCGGCTCATCACTGAAGGTTAGCTATTCCGGCAAAGTGCCATGAGTTACAAGGCTAGGAGCTTGGGCTTGACATGAATTGGCTTTCTGTGATAAACTAAAACGCATTATGGCTCAGTATACTGATAAATTACTAACTATTAGGCAAGTAGCAGAGATTCTACAGGTTCACGAGCAAACCGTGCGTGACTATGTTCGCGAGGGAATATTGCCTTGCATTCGACTAGGACGGAAGGCCATACGTGTGTCCCACGAAGACTTGGATTCATTTCTCAATTCCAGACGTGTCGCTTCACGGCACAACTTATGGCGAGGAGGATAGGTCCATGACCTGGCATAAGATTATCTTTGGAGATTCGAGAAACATGAAAGAAATTTCTCCGGGTTCCGTTCACTTTATGGTCACATCTCCGCCATATTATAACGCGCCATTCGATTATCCTGGCCTTTTCAGTAGCTACGACGAGTTCCTACAAGTAATGGAGGCTACAGCTGGCGAGCTTATGAGAGTTCTAGCTGAGGGACGAGTCTGTGCCTTTGTGACGGATGATATGCTAGTAAATGGCGAAAAATACCCTGTTGTAGCTGACATTACCAAAATTATGGTTCGAGCAGGCTTCAGATACAGGGACAAAATCGTTTGGAGAAAGCCTGAAGGTTATACTAGGATAAGTCGCAGGAGCGGCGTGCTTCTTCAACACCCGTATCCAATGTATTTTTATCCAGACAATATACAGGAGAGCATCCTTATTTTTCAGAAAGGCCGCTTCAACTATGAGCTCATTAAGAAGATGCCCGCTGAGATATTGGAGCAGTCCCGAATAAATAGCCGCGAGTTCCAATTGCACAAATGGAATCTTACTGTTTGGGACATAACTAACGTTTTGCCTGTAGAGGGCAGGGTAGAACAAGGGATCGCAGCTTTTCCTGAAGAGATCCCCAAGCGTCTTGTTAAACTATTCAGCTTTGTTGGGGAAAATGTACTAGACCCGTTTCTCGGTTCCGGTACAACCACTAAGGTTGCTATGCAGCTTGGCAGAAACAGCTATGGCTATGAGATAGATCTTGAGCTTAGAGAAGTCATTTTAAGAAAACTCGGCTGTGGGATGGCAAACTTTATACCCTCACAGGATACGATTGAAATAATAGAGAGGGAGGACGCACGAAGGCTCAGGACATTCTTGCAAGAAAAGGTAAAGAACCAGCGCTCGGTAGCCAAACGACGCCCTAAAACGGAAACAGCAACACTAAAAGGAAACTCAGCTTCTGAGTTTCCCACTGTGGATTCTCATGAAGCTATCCAAGTAGGCCTGCCGACACTTAACATTGATTCAGGAACGTAGCCAAGAAGGCAAGCGAAGCCTCCCAAATGATTGAGTTCCGCGGATAACACCATCGCATGCAGCGATTGCCACGCAAAACTCCTCCCGGTCGATTATCACCTCGTTTCGTCGCAACTTGTGATCGCATGCAACAAGGACTCCCCGTGGCTTCCCTTTTACGACAATTGAGTGTCCTTGTGCGTTGATACCTCTAATGGACAACTTAGCTGACGGATGGGTTGACAGCTTTATCATGAACTGAGGATACTTTTCATCCATCTTGGCGAGCCCTATCTTTAGCCGCGTGGGGATATCGGGGCTCTTCTGAAGTCGTAGTCGGAACGAGTGAACCGGGACCCGTGGACTCTCATTCGCTAGATACTCCAGAACGTTGTCCCAGCAACCCATGCACAGACTAAAATCATACGGTTCAATACCTTTCTCGTCTCGCCCTGAAGTTATATAGTAGGTATCTTCATGCCCACCGCCTTTTGGAAGCTTTTCGTGTTCCCAAGAGACGAGAGCCACACGGGTTAAGTCACCCAAATCACACGCCATTTTGCGCAGCTCCGAGAGAGCAAGGTAGAAGCCTGCCCAATTTTTCCAGTTTGTCGGACTCACGCCACGATAGGAAGCCTTCTCTAGGTGATAGCCTGGTTTCCCTCTGGCAAAATGCGGTGAAAGAATCACTTGGTTGCCCATCAACTCTACCTTTAGTTCGGCGTATTCCCTAGGGATTCCAATATGACGACCGTGGATTGTCCAGCCGAGTTCGTCTAGACTTCTTCCATACCGCTCTGGATCCAAAAGAGCTGCTCGGAGAGCTAAACGACTCGTGCGCCCATCAATATAGCCTGCAACATTACCGTAGATAATGGGTAACGGTGTTTTCAAAGGAACGCTCAGCCCTTTCTTTATGAGTTCTTCTTGGATTTCGAGTGACCCGTTAAAATATATTTGGATGGAATCGAGTTTGTATATCCCAATAGTCTGTCTTTCTCTCATCTTCGCCGCCTTTGCCGGACACCCGAGGGTTATGCCGCCTTTTCTGCCGAACCCGATGCATTATACTGATGAACACAAATGTCTTGCAAATACCACTGCAGTACCATTATACCAACGTGAAACAGGTGCTCTAACTGCACAGTCCGTCAATTCGTTCAATATGGGTATGGCTGCGAAACTGGACACCTGACGAAAAACAGCTTGACAATGTGAAACAGTGACGTACACATTTTACCGTGCCGAGGGCGAACATGAGACAGGAAGTTCCAAATACCCATTTTACATTACCCGCCAACTAACCGTTGCTTTCACTCTATCGTCTTTGATATTTGAGGCACTATAAGAGTTTTTTTAGACTACCGGAGACGAGTAGATATGAAAAGACTGATTCCCATAATTTTGCTGGTAGCTTCGTGCACTGCCCTTTGCTTGCCAAGGGTACGGACGAATTGAAAGCGGGGCTAGTTATCAGCCGATTTGACGCCGAGCCGCCAAGCATACCGGTGGTGGTAAGTCAATGCTTAGCGGGGAGGTCTCCGAAGCTAGCAGGGCAGCATAAAGCCCGATACAGGCAATATCGCCCTTAATAGGAAAAGCGTAGCAGGCATAAGATGTGTCGCAAGGGGACACTTCACCAGTAAAGCTTACTTAGCCATATACCTCTGTCTGTTAGAAATGAGCACCCCAATTGTAATACCCAGCGCACCAGCAAGGACTGCCACCACAATTACTTGAACTGTGCCCCAGTTACCGGATGTCTGCACAGTGACCGGAGCAGGCATTGGAGGATACGGATAAGGCGGGTAGGGATAGTATGGTTGGTAGTTAAAATGGACGACTCTTTGCGCCCAGGCACCTGAGGCATAAAGCCACAGCTTCCAGGTATGCTGCCCTTCAGGCTCCCCTGATTCAGGATAAAAAGGCCCAAACTTCCATAAACCACCACGAACCAGGTACTGGCGATATATAACCCAGTGGGGGAGAAGCCCGCTATCCCTCGGATAATACTCTGCCACATAGAAACAGCCAGGAGAATTCACCAGCACTACCAGATAGAAGGGCTCGTTGCCAAATCGTGTCTGCCTCTGACCAGACCCGTCAACGAAATAGGCATCCTTGATAGATGGCAGAGTTCCCGGACGGGGTGTTGGGTAAAAAGACATAACCGATTTTGATTCGACCCCAGGGGGCATAAAGGGTTCTCCCCCTTCTTCTGGTGGATTCCATGACTGCTCGGGGTCTTCCGGTGGAGGCGGATTCTGAGCGTAGGTGGGCAATGGCGAAAGTATCAACCACACAAGAAGCAGAGTGGTCATTACAAGACCGGTGAACGTCGTTTGTATCTTCATCTCTCATATCTCCTTTGTAACATACTTCATGCGGCACTTTATTGGTAGACTGAGTCCCTTGCAAACTTTGGGTGAAATCGGGTCCTGTCCATAAAAACGGACAAACCGACAAAAGGTTTATACCGGAAAGGAGTCCTGTCCAAAAGTATCTTACCGACAGGCTACCATCGAGCGGGAACCTGATAAGTGGCAACAGGGATAATTATCAACGCCGGGCCTGAAGACTTGTCTATTCCGCATAGTTGCCTTTAAAATAGGTTACCTTGAAGGTCAACAGGGAAAAATCAAACAAAGAATGAACGCTTTCAATCCTCTAGGAGCAGAGCACATATGTCCACACTCTTCTTGAGCAGAAACGATGTTCGTGGGCTGCTTGACATGGGAGCGGTAATAGAGACAGTCGAAAAGGCATTTAAAGACTGGTCAGAGGGAAAAGCGGTGATGCCACCTAAGTCGTACTTGCTTTTAGACCACGGAGATTTCAGAGCTATGCCGGCTGCTCTGCCAGGCGCTGCCGGGGTAAAATGGGTCAACGTACACCTACAAAATTCAGCACAAGGCTTGCCCACCATTATGGGTATCCTGATCTATAGCGACCCGCTGACCGGGTACCCATTAGCGGTCATGGATGCTACTGACATAACTGCCTACAGGACAGGAGCTACTGCCGCCATCGCCTCCAAATACCTGGCACGAAGGGGATCCCGCACTCTAGGAATCATCGGGGCTGGTCGTCAGTCATACACCCAGCTACTGGCTCACGTGAAACTGTTTGATCTTAAACTGATCAAGGTGTTCGACTGCTCCCCAGCCGCCGTGAAGAAATTAATTGAACACTTCCCCCAGTATCCAGTTAAGGAAAGTTCGCTTGAACAAACGGCTAACTCAGACATCGTATGTACGGTGACGCCATCGCGAACGCCTGTGCTCAAAAAAAAGTGGATCGTGCCCGGCACACACATCAACGCTATAGGTGCCGACGCGGAGGGGAAGGAAGAGCTGGAACCTTCGATACTGAAAGAAGCGATTGTGGTTGTGGACGATATAAAGCAGGCAACTACAGGGGGCGAAATCAACGTTCCGGTGAAAAGGGGGCTGTTCACAGCTGAAGACATCTATGCAACCCTCGGGGAGATTATCGCCGGCGAGAAACAGGGTAGAAGAGATGAAAAGGCGATAACTGTCTTTGATTCCACCGGACTTGCCATAGAAGATATAGCTGTGGCTAAGCTAGTGTATGAGAAGGCTAAGAAGTCAGGCAGGTATTTATCTCTGGACTTCGTGGAAGCAGACGGCAATATATAGTGCTACCACACGGCGTGCAAGCCTTTTGTAACAGATACACCTCTAAAAGCGGAAGCCGTTTTTCAAAGCCTTGGTTTGCAGATTATCTCCACTACCCTGAGCGAGAAAGCATCATGAGTGTGAGCTGGTCTAACCACGATAGCCGTATCTGCACCTCTGGCTGTCCCACCAATAGCTATGAGCTCCTCATCAATAGCTACGAGGCCGGCGTCCGCTGCCATAAGGCTTATTTCAATAGCTACCTTCATGCCCTGACCAAACATCCGAAGCGTATTAGCCATGAAATCCCCCAAGACATAGGTATTAAAAGTTTTCCGTACTGCATGTGATATGCCACCGAAGGCATGAGCACCGGTAAAAAGCTCACCTCCTAGCTTTACTATTTTCTCCCTGTTTTCTTGTGTAAGCTCCTGAGCGCCAGGGGCTTTAAAGCCAGCGGTGTGGGTGACCACAATGACCTTACAATTTCCAAATTCTTTCGTAGCCTTAACTCCTGTCTCTCCCGTGGTTGAAGCTACCACTACGGTCTTTATCCCTAGTTCCTCGGCTCTGATTTTCGCCAGCCGCAACGTTTCTTGGGTGTTCTCGCTGCCAGGAGCATCAAAATAGACAATTTTAGCCTCTCTCATCATGTGCTTCTTCCCTCCCACTGTTTTCTTCCATTCCTGAGATGATACTAACACGGGTAAAAAGAAGTCAACGGGTTGCGAAAAATGCAGGTGCCAGGAGACCGCCGGACACAGTGTATCGGATAACACCAGACTGTCAAGGTAGCCATCTCAGCAGAAAGCGACAGGGCTGAGAAATCAAGGCTTGCGCCCGAAATAGAGCACTTGGGTCATATGAGACGACCTAAAATGTGGCACTACGTTGAAAAATAAACTGTTCACAATCCACCACAATGGTAGTGCTTGACAGCCGGAAAAGGAGAACACTATACTATAACGATTTTCGTTGTTCGACCCGTGCCGAAACGAATCACAGGAGAGGACGGTTGCTGGAACCGTACTGCGTACTAGACCTGGCAGATGAAAAGGGATTGCTTGCCGGTAAAGTGCTGGGGGACTTAGGCGCTGAAGTAATAAAGATTGAACCCCCTTCAGGTGACACCGCTAGAAGAATCGGTCCCTTTTATCAAAACAAAGAAACCGGGGAAACCAGTTTATATTGGATGGCATACAATACCAGCAAGAAGGGCATCACGCTCAATATCGAACACCCAAAGGGTCGGAATGTCTTCCGCGAACTAGTCAAGAGGGCTGACTTCGTAATTGAGACATTCGCCCCGGGTTACCTCGAAGACCTTGGACTGGGATATCCTCACTTGAAAGAAATTGCCCCCCGTCTTATTATGGCATCGATAACACCGTTTGGTCAGAGCGGGCCATACAAAGACTACCTAGCCTCAGACCTAATTACTATGGCTATGGGAGGTGTTGCCTACATCACAGGCCAAGAAGATAGACCTCCCTTGCGACTGGCTTTAAATCAGAGTTATGTGCTTGCTGGAATTCACTGTGCTGCAAGCTGTCTCACTGCGCTAACCTTCCGTCATTCCACAGGGCTCGGACAACACATAGACATCTCGATACAGGAGTGCGTAGCTACAACTTTATGGTCATCAATCCCAATATGGGAATTTCTCAATATAAACGAGCCAAGGATGGGAAACAAAGGTACTTACGGCAAATTCGTGTTTATGCGTGAAGTATGGCAATGCAAAGACGGATATGTGGTCAGGCTACCTATAGGAGGTATATGGGGGGCTCGTGACTGGAGTGGTCTGGCTTCTTGGATGGAAGAAAATGGGATGATCGGCTCCTTGAAGGGGGTAGACTGGGAAAAGATGGATACCGCCGAGCTTACTCAGGAACTGGTAGACACCTGGGAGAGAGATATGGCACGCTTCTTCCTTCTGTACACTAAGGCAGAACTGGAGGAGGGTGCCAGCAAGAGGGGTATCAAACTGATAGGAGTTAAGACCGTACCTGAGATTATGGAAAGCCCGCACCTTAAAGCTCGGGGCTACTGGCAAGAGCTGTATCATCCAGAATTTAACAGAAACTTGACCTATCCCGGATTCTACTTTCTGTCCGATAAGACAAGTCACATGCCCCGTTACAGAGCTCCGCTTCTCGGTGAGCATAACCTAGAGGTATATAGGGATAAACTTGGTTTGTCAGCCACCGAGATCGACCAGTTAAAACGGGAGGCTGTGATATAAGAGGTCAGGGTTGAAAGTCGGTTGTGCACTGGAAGGAGTGAAGGTTCTGGATATGACCTGGGTGGCTTTTGGTCCCTGGGTCACTAAGTATTTTGCTGACCACGGGGCTCAGGTGATCAAAATCGAGTCAACCACCAGACCAGACATAATCAGACTATCCCCACCATACAAAGACGGCATCCCTCATCCAGACAGAGCAGGGCTCTTCTGTGTATTCAACAGCAGCAAGTACAGCTTGACCTTAAATCTGAAGCATCCGAAAGGGATGGAGTTAATTTGGAGACTGGTGAAATGGGCAGATATCGTAGTAGAGAACTTTGGTGTTGGGGCAATGAAGAATCTGGGCCTTGACTATGGGCAACTGATAAAAATTAAACCAGACATCATCATGGTAAGCATGAGCATATTGGGCCAGACTGGTCCATTATCCAGCTTTGCAGGTTTTGGTCCACATGGTGCTGCCCTGTCAGGGGTTTACGCCCTCACCGGCTGGCCCGATGGAGAGCCCACCTCCAACACTCTAGCCTGGCCCGATTGCGTCTGCCCTTGGTACGCGGTGACAGCAGCACTAGCTGCCCTAGACTATAAAAGACGTACCGGCCAAGGACAGTTCATAGATATCAGCCAAGTGGAGACTACTATCCACGGATTTGCGCCAGCAATGCTGCATTACTCAGCAAATGGTCAGACTATGGAGAGAATGGGCAACAGGTGCGCTGAGGCAGCTCCACACGGAATTTTCCGCTGCCTAGGCGTTGAAAGATGGTGCGCTATCGCCGTGTTCAGCGAAGAACAATGGAGGGCGCTCTGTGAAGTCATGGACAATAAAGAATTGGCGAGCGATATCAGGTTCGCCACACTCAAAGGTCGCAAGGCAAACGAAGATTACCTCGAAAAATGTATTGAAGCTTGGACTTCCCAGCATACCGCGGAAGAGGTCATGGAGCTGTTGCAAGCCAAAGGCATACCTGCCGGTATCGTCCAGAACGCGCAGGACTTATTTGCCGATCCACAACTGAAGCATAGGAACCACTTCCAGCTTCTAGAGCATCCCGTTATGGGGAAATGCACCCACCCAGCATGGCCAGCTAAATTGTCTTTGAGTCCAGCACAACTCCGCCCCGCACCAACTCTTGGAGCAGATAACGAGTATATCTGCACCAAAATATTGGGCTATTCTGATGAAGAGTTTGTAGACCTGGTAAATTCCGGTGTTCTGGAGTGATTACTTAGTTACTACCCAAAACAGGAAAGGAGGACAGAGTGCCAGAAGCATAATAGCCAAACGTGAGAAGATTGAATAACAAACTAAAGATAAGAAAGGAAAGCTGGAAATGAGCAAAGTTTTTTATTCAGTTCTTGTTAGCCTTATCGCAGTAGCCTTGATAATACCTGCCATAAGCTGTGCTCCATCAGCTCCACCCGCTGGAAAGGTCATCAAATGGAGGATGCAAAGCACCTTCCCACCAGGAGACTTCTCAGCAGACCTACTACCAATATTTGCCAATGCGGTCAAAGAAAAAAGCAAGGGGCAATTGGTGATTCAAACTTTTTTCGGGGATGAAGTGGTGCCGGCTATGGAGGTATGGCCTTCTGTGGAAAAAGGCATACTAGAAGCCGGGCAGACATGCGGTGCACTCTGGGGTACGACAGAACCAGTCCTTCTTTTCCAAGCTGGCATGCCCTTCAGTTTTAGAGGCACATACAAAGACGTCCGAAAGTCGATTGACGATATGGGCTTAATGGATGTCTGGAGAGCCGCCTATGCCAAGCATAATATCCACATGGTCGATATCCACTGCTATGGTCCGTACGCGGTCCTGTGCTCGAATAAGCCAATCCGCTCTATCAATGATTTCAAAGGGTTAAAGATCAGAGCTATCCTCTGGTGGGGCGACCTTTACAAAATGCTTGGTGCTTCCCCGGGATACGTTCCCGGCGGTGAGACATATATGGCGTTGAAAATGGGCACCTTTGATGCTGCCGTCTATTCCATAGACTGCATTCGTGGAATGAAGTGGCATGAGGTTATGGACTATCTTATCCTGCCTTGGTGGGTAGACTGGTACTTCGGAGACATTATTGTAAATGCCAATGCTTGGAACAGTCTTCCTGATGACCTCAAACAAGCCGTTAAAGACGCAGCAAAAATATACGCCGATGCCAACCTCAAGAGGTACACGGAGGAAATCGACATAGTTACAAATAAAGCAAAGGCGAAGGAATTGGGATATGAAATAATCACGCTGCCTGAGGCGGATGTGAACCAGATCAGGGACCTCACTATTGCAAACATCTGGACTGGAATGGGCAAGGCATACCCGGACCTGGCTCCGATATTCGACAAGTTCAAGCAGCGCTGGGGGAAATAGTAGTAAAATCAGCCACGTATCGAAACGGTCAAGGCAACAAAAAAGTTACCAAACGAGGATGATGCTCAATGCCCCGTTGGATGTACTTCATCAACGCACTAAGCGAATGGGTGGGTAGGATATTCAGCCCTGTAATCGGCATAATCATGTTGGTAGGGGTATACGAGGTAGTGGCAAGGTATGTGTTCAATCGACCTACTACTTGGGCATGGGAAATAAATGAGCACCTTCTATGTTTGTTCTTAGCCTTAGCCGGTGGTTACACTCTCCTGCGAGGAAGACACGTCTCAGTGGATTTGCTGTACGCGCGTTTCAGCCCTCGAGTCAGGGCAATTATTGACGTGGTGAGCTGGTTGTTTTTTTTCCTTGTGTGCATCGTAGTTATATGGCAGGGGAGTGCCGAAGCCTGGGAAGCCACCATGAAGCGTGAACGTGTGTTATCTTCATTCAACTCGCCCCTATATCCGGACAGGTGGATGATACCTATTGGCACATTTCTATTACTGCTGCAAGGAATAGTCAAATACACCCAAAGCATCACCGCTGTGATATATAAGGACAAGGCGGCAACATGAGCGTTGCCGTCCTCACTATAACATTATTTGGTTCCCTCTTTCTGTTGTTGGCAACGGGGTTGCCAATAGCTTTCTGCCTCGGTGGAGTTGCCATACTGTTCACTTTTCTGCTGTGGGGACCTGAAGCCCTACGCATAGTAGCCTACGTAGCCCTCGAAAACTGGACCCAGCCTCTATTTATAGGAGGTATTCTATTCCTGCTGATGGGTTCTGTGCTTCAGCGATCAGGTATAGCGGAAGATATGTTCCGCGCCATAAATCTTTGGTTGGGCAAAATAAGAGGTGGTCTAACGATGGGTGTGGTTGTTATCTGCACCATTTTTGCCGCCATAGTGGGAGTCAGTGGAGTCGCCACTGTAACCATGGGGCTCATAGCATTACCGGCTATGTTACAGCGAGGCTACGATAAGCACATCGCGCTGGGCACTATAGCTGCAGGCGGTGCTCTAGGAATTTTAATCCCGCCCAGTGTAATAATGATTCTCTACTGTATGGTGACAGGAGAATCCATCGGTGACATGTTCGCTGGTGGTATTATGCCAGGCCTGCTGCTTGCCTCGCTCTACATAATTTACATTGGTGTCTTGGGGCAACTGCGACCACACTTATTCCCACGTTTTGAAGAAACAGTCAGTTGGAAGGACAGGTTCGTCTCGACTAAGGCAATAATCATCCCAGTTTTGTTAATCGCCCTAGTCCTGGGAACGATCTACGGCGGAATATGCACGCCCAGTGAGGCTGCAGCCGTTGGCGCAATCGGCTGCTTTACAGTGGCAGCCTTCTATCGGAGACTATCGTGGTCAGTCTTAAGGGAGATATTCCAAGAGACTTTTTCCATCGGCGGCATGGCTGCCTGGGTGCTATTGGGAGCTGGCTTGTTGAATAACCTTTACCGTGCAATGGGCGCTAAGACCATGGTCCTTGACCTTGTGGGCAGCCTTCATGTCACTCCTTGGCTCATCATTATAGGCATACAAATCATTATCTTCATATTCGGCATGGTCATGGATGATTTTGCCATTGTAATGTTAGTGGCACCCATTGCAGCCCCCATAATTAAAGCGCTCGGGTTCAACACTCTATGGTTCGGCATCCTGTTTATGGTGAATATGCAGGCGGCGTATCTTACACCCCCATACGGCTTCAACTTATTCTATTTAAAAGCAATAGTGCCCAAGGGGATAACAATGGGAGACATCTACCGCTCCATCACACCCTTCGTAGGACTCCAGTTGATTGGTCTGGCTACAACTATGGTAATTCCTCAGCTTGCCCTATGGCTTCCCAGCATATTAGGCAAATAGAGACCTACTACTTATACTCCAGGTTGAATACCCTTAAAGCGTTCTTCCAGAAAAACTTTTCTTTTACGCTGTCCTTTAATGGCCACTCATCTATCTCACGGAGTATATCTTTAATGGGAATGCCCATTGATAACCAATCCGAGCCAAACAATATCTTGTCCTGAATCGTGGAGTTGGCGAAACGCATGAACATATCCCAGCCAGTGCCAGGTGTGGCAATATATTTCGGCCTGTGAGCCGAGGTATCCACATACAGATTGTCATATTTCCACACCATCAACACCATGTCGGGAACCCATGGCCAACCTCCATGTCCGGCAATTATCTTAAGTTTAGGGAAATCAAGTAAAACCTGCTCCAGGTACCTGGGGTGTCCATAATATATCGAACGGTCGGTCATCCAGTTGACCGAGGTATGGATCCATACCGGGGCACCCAGACTTTCACACAAGGAATACAGCGGATAATATTTCCTGTCATCAGCAAACAGTCCGTGCATGTAAGGTCTAAAAACCACAGCCTTTAGCCCGAGTTTAGTCAGACCTCGCTCCACCTCATCTAAGCTTTTCTTACCCTTATGAGGGTTAAATCCAGCAAACCCTATAAACTGGTCAGGATACCTTCTAAGTATGTCAGCGACGTAATCATTGGATAAAGCGAAGCCGGTAACATTCTCCTCATCCATATTATGCACCGCGGAGTAAGTTATACCAGCTTCTTTCAACTGCTTGATAAAGTTGTCCATGCTGAGAGGGCCAGTCTCTGCACGCCTCATTATCGCCTCTTTGAACTCCTCATCACTCAATCTTTTCGACATATCTTCAAATTCCTCGACAGTAATCCCCAACAAACCAGCCCATCTGGCTCCAAACAACTTGAGGTAACCTTCCATGCCCCGGGGCGGATTAAGAATATCCCCGAAAAGCATCTCTCGAGTAGGTAAGGTGTTGGATGTGTCAATGATCATCTCCAGCTACTCCTTTCATCTGCAGTTCGAGCTTCTATGCCACGCCAATATTATACCACTGCCTGCTTCATGACTTGTCTTTAACACCGCGCAGCCACAACCTTGCAAAATCGAGGCTCTTTGGTATAGTGAACAGTGAACAACAGAAGGTGATGAGGCTTGTCTGGGGGCAGTCCCGAAAAGCCCATCACGGGGTGACAGCCTCTACTCATGCTGCGAGTAGGGGCTTTCTTAATGTAATGGATTTATGATGAACCTATACTGGACAGAAAGTCCACGACACCACCCAGCCCAAGCCTTTTACAGCAAACGATACTAGTATCACAATTGCCCTGCGTATATAATATAATTAACCGAGGTCTCATCAGCATCATAGCCGTTGAGCCGTTGAAAGAAAAGGAGGGGGATTGGTAATGAAGAGAACCGAACAAAATTATTATCAAAGCTTATATGAGATAACAGGGATATTAAATTCAGAACGTGACCCCCGGGCATTGCTCAGCTCAATCGTACAGAGTGTAGCAAAGGCAATGGGGGCAAAAGCTTGCTCATTGATGCTCCTAACACCGGACAAGGAAGTATTATTGCACACCGTTGCCTATGGGCTAAGTGACTGGTACGTGCGAAAGGGACCAGTAAAGGTGGGCAAGATCATATCCGACGTACTGGCAGGCAAGACAGTGTGCGTACTGGATGCAAGCACGGATGAGCGCGTGTTGTATCGAGAGCAAGCCAAAAAGGAAGGAATTGCCTCTATCCTTTCTGTGCCCATGAAGCTTAGAGGAGAGATCATAGGGGTATTGAGAGTGTATACCGCGAAGCCATATCGGTTCACCAAAGACGACATATATTTTGCGGAGACAATTGCAAACCTCAGTGCCGTAGCGTTGGAAAATGTCCGAGCGTACGATATTATTCAGAAAGACTACGAAACGTTCCGTCGAGAAATGCTTCAATGGCGTGCTGAGATGGGTGATGAGTGGATGATGGGTGATATTGTTACCTATCAAGAAGAACAGGGAATCAAGATGCCTCCAGGGGGATAGAATAGCGAAAAACTGAATGTGGCGATGAAGCTCACCCGTGGGCAGTCCCGAAAAGCCCATCACGGGATGATAGCCTCTATGGGTATAGGTGATGGAGTCTTTTTATATTGTTCCAGCCTGTGTTGGAGACATATTAAGGCTCATGTGTCAGAAGTATTTGCTGCAGGAATATGGGACCTTACATAAGATAGACGACCGTTTCAGCCACAGGGTGGTCAGCTACATAGATAGTTGCCATCTAGAAGACGGTGGTTATTTCTTTGCTCGCATTCCACCCCCGGCATAACACCGAGACGACTCTCAACTTCCTGCCTCAATGTGACGGGGCAACATACTTACTACCACCGGTAAACAAGGCATACAAGCGAACATTCGGCAGGATAACCTGGGCAACAAACTGCCTACTTGCCCTGGCATACAACAGAAAACATAGAGCACTGCTTACACTTGCCATCACATGGTTCAACGTGAATGGTAACATTAGTCCGGGGCAATCTTTTCTGGATATCATGTTCCAGCAAATCGCATATGTGATGGGTCTGCTCTAAAGTGGCATCCTTGGCCATCACCAGATGCAGGTCAACATAGCGCTGTTTTCCAGCGCGTCGGGTGCGCAACTCATGGAAGCCAATTACCTGCCCCTTCCATTCAACCAAACAGGACTCTACAATCGCCTGCTCGGAGAGTGGAAGTCTAGCGTCTATAAGCCCAAGTAGCGGCTTGGCTGCTGTATCATAAGCTAGTTTTGCAATATAAATTGCCATCCCAATAGCTACCAGCGGATCCAGGATGCTCAGACCAGTAAGACGCACTATCACAAGCCCGGCTAGCACTGACACAGCCGAATAGATATCGGCATTAATATTACGCGCGTTAGCTTCTAAGACAACCGAAGCGGTAGCTCGAGAGACCTTTAATAGATGGCGAGATAACAGCAGACTGGTAACTACTGAAATTACCATTGCTCCCATACCTGCTTCGGTCAGTTCAATGGTGGTTCTACTTATTATGCGAATGACCGACCCATAGACTATCAATCCAGCAGCAATGAAAATCAGCGCTCCCTGTACCACGCCAGCCATATCTTCCACTTTGCCATGACCAAAAGGATGTTCTCTATCAGCCGGTCTGGTAGCGATGCGAACGGCGAAAAATGTAACCAGTCCGGCAAACAGATCAAGAAAGCTGTCTGCTGCCTGGGCAAGCACACTGATGCTGCCGCTAATCCAGCCGGCAACGATCTTTACCAGTATCAACCCGCTAACCACCCCGATTAACAGGTTGGCAGCACTTCTTTCTGTGGAAAACATCGACTTCCTTATTTCTTCCCTACATCTCCCCTGCCCTTTTCTTCGGTCTCCGAGTTTACCACCTTCGTTATCATAAGACAAGCCCAGCAAGCCAAATTAAATATGTTTCGGTCATTTCACTGCCAGCTTCGGAAAACAGGTGACGTGTGTTGCCCAAATGGCTTAGCTTTGATATCATATGAACGCCTTCATATGAGTTAATCCATGAGTAGCTAACACAAGAGACAGAGCCACAATGAGAGTTGGCTTGATTTACGACCCAGTCTACCTAGAACACGATACTGGGACTCATGTTGAAAACTCCCAAAGACTTGTAGCAACTATTTCACATCTGGAAGAAAAGCAACTTAAAGATAAGCTCACCATTTTATCACCACGGGCTGCTACAACGAATGAATTATCAGCAGTACACGCCCCTGAATATATTTCCCATATCCAGAGGCAAACAGAAAAAGGCGGAGGCTGGCTAGATGCCGATACCGTGATGTCACCTGGCTCCTACAAAGCGGCTATTCACGCCGCTGGTGGCACTCTGACTGCAGTTGACGCAGTAATGAATAGACAAGTCGACAGTGCCTTCGCTCTAGTCAGACCTCCAGGGCACCATGCCACATGCTGGCAGGCAATGGGCTTTTGTTTATTTAACAACATCGCTATAGCCGCTAAATACGCGCTGGCTAACTTCGACATTAAGCGGATACTAATCGTCGATTTCGACGTTCACCACGGGAATGGCACACAAGATACCTTCTACGCCGACCCAAATGTCCTTTACTTTTCCATCCACCAATACCCATTCTACCCTGGAACCGGAAGTGTTGACGAGACCGGAGCCAGGGCTGGTGAAGGATTTACCGTCAACGTGCCTTTCCTAGCTGGCTGGGGGGACGATGAATACCAGGCTGCGTTCGAGGACATCCTAGCACCGATAGCTAAACGCTTCGAGCCACAGCTGATACTGGTATCGGCAGGCTATGATGCTCACTGGGCTGACAACCTAGCGCTGATGCAGGTAAGTGTCTCCGGATTTGCCCGGATGGTAGAAATCTTAAAGACCTTAGCCAATATGTTATGTCAAGGACACTTGGTCTTAACTTTAGAGGGAGGTTATCACCTTGAGGCATTGCCCCTATCTATAAGCGCCACGCTTGACATTCTTTTAGGAAATCATGAAATCTCCGACCCACTAGGTAAGAAAGAGTCCAGATCAAAGCCTGCAAACTTCGGTAACTTCATAAGAATGGTCAAGCAGATACATAACATATGAAATCGGCGGCACAAACGGGAAAAAAACTCGGCTAAGCTAATGAGCTCACCTCTCAGCATAGGAAAAGGCATTAAAAGCGGCGACTCTTATACAGGAGCCTTGACCTGCTTCTGAGATGAGAACAGTCTACCCCAGTCACCTGTATCCCAAACCACCAAGAGCTGCCCAGCAATGCACAAAGAAGAGTAAATACCGGTAGCGATACCGATTAGGAGTGCCAACACCAAATTGTAGGTGGTTGTTCCACCAAGCAGATAAAGAGCCACCAGAACAAAAAGGGTAGCCAGACCGGTGTTCAGGGAACGACCCATGGATTCGATAATTCCACAATTGGCTACCACTGCGAAATCGCTACTTATACCGCGCTTCAAGTTCTCTCGGATGCGGTCAAACACGACCACAATGTTATTGACGCTAACTCCGACAACAGCCAGAACTCCCGTAACAAATAGGGCATCAATTTCCACGCCAGCAGCCCAGCCCAGAATAGAGAACACGGCAATAACCACCACCAGGTCATGAAGCAGTGCAATCACAGCACAAGTTCCCCAGCGAATAGGGTTCGGCATCTTACGAAAAGCCCAAGAGATATACAATAAAATACCAATCGAAGCGACCACAACTGCTATAATTGTGTTACGCACTGTCCCTCTGGCTACCATAGGTGAGACGCTGTAAAGGCTACTGACCGTAACCTTGGCACCGAGACCAGCCTCCAGACCCTCTTTCAGCCTTATATTCTCCTCCGAAGTTATCTCCGGGAGACGGATGAAGAATTCCGCCTTGCCAGCAGGCTGAACAATAGCCCTATCATAGCCCAGATCAGCCAACTCTTGGCGCAGTTCGCTTAATTCCACCTCAGTCTCGAACTGCAAAGTCATGGCGGTACCACTGCTAAAGTCAACCCCAGGCTTAAGTCCGAAAATAGCAAGTGAAAGCATGCCTGGGATAATCACTATGGCTGAGATGAGGAAAAACCAGAGTCTCCTGCCTATCAAATCAATCATTGTTTTCACACCCCATAAGCGCTTGGGCTTGTCGCCAGGCGAAGAGTCAAAGCGGTGCGTAGAAAGGTTCTCGTAACCACAACTTGGGTAAACATACTCAAAGCCGTACCGATGAAGAGAGTGGTAGCAAAACCCATCACCAGAAAATTGCCGAATGTATTGCCAAGCCAGTAAAGAACAATGCAGGCGATAAAAACAGTTATGTTTGCATCAAAAATTGCCGTCCACGATTGGCGGAAGCTCTCTTCTACTGCTGCCCCCAGGGTACGCCCACGTCTAAGCTCTTCTTTCAGACGCTCGGCGACAAGGACGTTACCATCTACTCCCATACCCACGGACACAACAAAACCAGCAATACCGGGAAGCGTCAAAACCACCGGTATCAGCTTGAAAATAGCAAGGTTCAATGCTACAAAAACCACCAATGCAAGACAAGCCACAAAACCAGAAAAACGATAATAACTAATCATGAACACAACTACCAGAGCTGCCCCGATTATCCCAGCAATCAAACTTTTCCTCAGAGAGTCCTCTCCCAGTGTAGCCCCGATATCCCTCCGTTCAACCACAGTTAGGGGCACATCCAGTGAGCCCGAGTTCAGCTGTATGGCTAGTGTCCTAGCTTCGTTAATGCTCAGCCCTGTGATTACTCCTCTATCCTTGATTACCGCCTGGACTGTGGGCCACGATATGGGCTCACCATCCAAATATATGCCAAGAGGTTTATGCAGATTGCGTTGGGTGATCTGCTCAAAAAGTATGGCACCCTCAGAATTCCACTCGAAAGCCACTTCTGGTTCATTGGTCTGGGGGTGCAAGACAACCTGGGCATTGGGTTTTAAGTACTTGCCGGTGAGTTCCTTTTCCTGCCCATCGCTGCCTTTGGCTTTAGCTATCGCAGTCCACTTGGGCTTGCCTTGTTCATCAAACACTAGCCGTCCGGACGCATCAAGCTCCATTTCCCTGAAGTCAAGCTCGGCAGTTTTGCCGATAAGTCTGATAGCCTCGTCAACGTCCTTTACCCCAGGCAGCTGGACTAAAATAAAACTACCCTGCTCACTACGAATCGTCTGAACCACCGGCTCAGTGACACCATAGGCATTAACCCTCCGCTCGATTTTCTGCTTAACACCCTCAATGACATCAGCATCCTTCTGTGCAGGATCCTTTTTTGTCAGGTCGATTCTGTAAACCAGATGACTGCCTCCTCTGAGGTCAAGCCCCAGCCTGAAATCTTTCCTGCCAAACATTTCACTTCCAGGTATTATCACCCACAAGCAAAAACCAAAAATCAGCAGTATGAATATCAGCAGATACGTGTTTCCTCTCTTCAATCTATCACCTATTACCCAACCTTTTAATCAACAATAAAGCTTCTACTGCAGCTAAACAATTCCTTTAGCAAGCCATGCCACATTGCCTTTTCTCTAGCCCTTTACGCACTAAAGCTATAGCTTCCTCCCTAGTTCTCACCTCGCCAGCCGCCTGAGCTTCGCGCACCTCAGCCAGAATCTCACCGATCACACGCCCTGGTCTCAGACCAAAAATATTCATTAAATCATGCCCATCGATCAACTTAACGGGTAAGACCTCAGCTTGCTGCCTCAGATGCACATCCAGAATATAGCAGACCAATCTATTGTGTTCCTGCCACTCCTTAACATCGAGCTGGGGGCCATGAGTAGCTAGGTAATCAGCTAGGGCTAAAAAGAGAACGTCAATGCCAGCACCTTCAGTATCACGAAAATACCGATAGATTGCTCGCTTGGTAGGTAACCCCTCATTCGCCATCTGTACCGGACGGAGATGATGATAAATCAGGTTCTCCACGAGCTTTATCTCGCGGTTGCTAAAACGCAAACGCCCCAAAATAGCAGCCGCCATAGCCGCACCCTGCTTCGCATGACCTAAGAACCGAACCCTTCCCATCGCATCAACCGTCTTAGTTGCTGGCTTGGCAATATCATGCAACAGTCCGCTCAGCTTCAGAAGCAACCCACGATTGCTACCGCTGGACACCTCTTCATTGAAATGGCTACTTATCATGTCTGACCACGGAGTCACCGTTAGTAGAGCTTCTACTCCGTATCTCCAAGAGTTCTGGCGGAGCAAGAACTCAACAGCAGCCATCGTCTCCACGGAATGGTCAAACACATCCCAATAATGTTCCTTAGGTTGCTCCACCCCTCTCATCTCTTTCAGTTCAGGAATTAGCGCGGTGAGCAACCCTAGCTCATCCAGATAGCGAGCCAATTCAGCCGATCCAGGCAAGACCAGCATCCTCACCAGTTCCTCACGCAATCGCTCCCCAGGGACAAGCCTGACTCCCTGACAATTTTGCCGAATCAAAACCTCAGTCTGTGGCTCAATCCTAAAATTCAGCTCAACAGCAAGCCTCACTCCTCTGAGCAACCTTGCTGCATCTGCTTGAAAAACCGTATGACCCACCGCCCTGACTAACTTCTTCCTTAAATCGTCCTCTCCAGAGAATATATCGATAAGCTCAGGCGAACCTACAAGAAGACTTTGAAGCTCCACTGCCATAGCATCGATTGTGAAGTCACGACGTGCTAGATCATCTTTGATACTCACTGGAAAAGAAGTGAAGTCCAGATGCCAAGGCTCGCCATCGCTGGGGACAACCACCCTTGCCACTCCATTGACTTCGTCGAGCAATACATATCGACCATGGACAGCTTTGGCTACATACTGAGCCACAATCCGTGCGTCACCACTAATAGCAATATCGATATCCTTTGTCTCTCTACCCAACAGCCAGTCACGGACAAAGCCACCAACCACGTAGGCTGTGCAGCGGTTCTGGAGAATGACGGCGGATACCTTGGTCAGGAGTCCAAGTAAGTCTTCTTTGATGTCAGGCATTGCGTCAAATTATAGCCCTCAGCGCACAAATTGTAAAGGCGACCTAACTTGTTAGCTATTTCCCACCAAGCTATAATTAATTGTTTCAGAGAACTTCGCTCTTTAGAGGGCTTAAGTTCATCAACCTGATAAGGATGACTCAAGTCTAATGCTTTATAAGCGCATCGTCGCCAAATTCGGTACTAATCTGCTCACCGGCGGCACTGGAAACCTTGACTTAAATATTATGTCAAGCCTAGTGCAGCAAGTAGCTCGGCTACACAGCCAGGGACACGAAGTGATTATCGTGTCATCGGGTGCAGTTGCCGCCGGGAGGCAGAAACTGGGCATAAGCAAGGAACGCAAAGACATCCCGTTCAAGCAAGTACTCGCCTCTGTGGGACAAAGCCAGCTTATGAATACCTATGAACAGCTTTTCAGCAGGCACAATATAATCATAGCTCAAGCACTCCTGACAAAGTCTGACCTCGTTGACCGCGCTGGCTACCTGAACGCCCGTAACACCCTCCTCGCCCTGATAGAACTTGGTGTAGTCTGCATAGTAAATGAAAACGATGTCGTGGCTACCGATGAACTAGGCGAGCTCACTTTTGGGGATAACGACAATCTCTCAGCAATGGTAGCCAATCTGGTGGATGCTGACCTTCTAGCACTGCTTACAGATATTGACGGCTTATACACCGCTGATCCACAACGCGATCCCAAAGCCAAGCTTATCCCCAGAGTTGAAAAAATAGACGCCGAGATAGAACGCCTAGCTAGCAACACTTCCAGCCCCTATGCTATTGGCGGCATGATAACTAAACTTGAGGCAGCCAAACTGGCAACAGCCTCAGGCGTCACCATGGTCATAGCCAACGGGCGTAAACCAGACATCCTCACAAAAATTGCCCAGGGAAAAACCATTGGCACCATATTCCCGGCGCGAACAACCAAGCTGGAAAGTAAGAAGCGCTGGATGCTCAGCGGACTTGCCTCCAAAGGCAAATTGATAATTGATGACGGGGCTGTCCTAGCCCTCAAAAAACAAAACCGCAGCCTGCTCCCAGCTGGAGTAGTCGATGTAGATGGCAAGTTCCAACGTGGCGATGTAGTTGATATATTCGATTCGTACGGCAACCGTATCGGCTGCGGGATACCTAACTATAGTGCCAAAGATATCGCTATCATAAAAGGGGCTCACTCGGATGCAATATCAAGCCTTCTTGGTTATGAATACGGCAGCGAAGTAGTCCACAGAAATAATATGGTGCTGCTATGACCAGTAGCAAGAAGATGTAGCCCCGATACCTTTACGATTGGACTGCAAAGCTTTGGTGCTGCACGATATGTATAATTAACCTACCTTCATGTTGGGGGAAAGAAGTGCCTAGTACATATCAGGACAGATATAATATAAGCAGCAGGATTTCAGACCGCCAAGAGCCGGCAGAGAAGCGGATAATCTAGAAGCCCACGCCTACTCGATGAAAATTAGCCAGTGGGGACAATTAAAAAATTCAGGAGGTGGAAACATGACAACTGCGGCGAACGAACTTGAAGAAAAAGGAAGGGCGGCTAAAGCAGCTTCAAAAAAACTTGCCTTCCTGTCCACCGAAATTAAGAACAAGGCTTTGCTCAGTATCGCTGATGCTATCATTGCCAGGCAGGGCGAAATTCTATCAGCCAACAAGCTTGACTACGAGGAGTCCGAAGCTTCTGGCATGAGCGCAGCCATGCTCGACCGGCTCATGCTCTCCCCAAGCCGCCTTGAGGCTATAGCTCAAGATGTAAGGACCGTGGCTTCTCTTCCTGACCCGGTGGGCGAAGTGATCGAAGAGCGCACCCTGCCTAACGGGCTGCAACTAAGCAAAAAAAGAGTCCCGCTCGGCGTTATCGGTGCCATTTACGAGAGCCGTCCCAATGTCACCGTTGACATATCCGTCCTGTGTCTCAAGTCAGGCAACGCTGTTATCCTTCGTGGTGGAAAAGAAGCGCTTCGCTCCAACCTGGCTCTAGCCAGAGCAGTACAGGAGGCTGCCTACACAGCAGGCGTGCCACAAGGAGCGGTGCAGATCATAGAGTCGACTGACAGAGCATTGGTAGACCACATGCTTAAGATGAAAGACACCATAGACCTCCTGATACCAAGAGGTGGCGCTAGCCTAATAAAGTCTGTCGCTGAAAAAGCTGCTATGCCTGTTATCACCGGTGGGATAGGCGTCTGCCACACCTACGTGGACAAGAGCGCCAACCTAAATAAAGCCGTGGCAATTGCCTACAATGCAAAGGTTCAACGCCCGACTGTATGCAATGCCTTGGACACGCTTCTCGTACATGCCGAAATTGCCCCGCGTTGCTTGCCCTTAATCGCTCAGGAATGGGCAAAAGCGGGGGTAGAAATGCACTGTGATGAGCGAGCTTTGTCCATTCTCAAGCCCATTCCTTCGCTTAAACTTGCCCCCGCAAAAGCCGAGGATTGGGGTAGAGAATTTCTGGCGCTGATCGCTGCAATCAAGGTTGTTGACTCCCTGGATGAGGCTTTGCAGCACATTGAACGCTACGGCTCAGGACATTCCGAAGCTATAGTTGCGGAAGACAAATCAGCGGTCACACGCTTCCTCAACGAGGTAGATGCCGCCTGTGTCTACGCTAACGCCAGCACACGCTTTACCGATGGTGGCCAATTTGGTCTGGGAGCTGAGATCGGTATCAGCACACAGAAGTTTCACGCTCGTGGTCCCATGGCGCTAAGAGAGTTGACCAGCTATAAATGGATAATTATCGGCGATGGACATGTTCGCCCCTAGGCATGTCTTGCATGATCGGTTTCAAACTTCTACGGCTGAGTCTGTAAAACATATGGCTCTCGGCTTATCTAAACCCTCTATCCCGAGAGAGGCTATCTTGCCCCCGTGTACAAGACAGCCAGTATTCGTGCTTTGGTTTTGGTAGCGGATTTTACGAGGTGTGGTTGGTTTGAATCGTAGTAAGCAGCATCGCCGGGCTTGAGAACGTCAACTTTGTCGCCGACCTGGACTTTAGTCTCGCCCTCCAGCACAAAGATAAATTCCTGACCGTCATGAATGGAGAACTCCTCCGCCTCAGTCGGCAACAAGGTTACAATAAATGGCTCCATCATTCGGTTAGCCTTTTCCGGTGCCAGCGATTCGTAAAGGTAACCGTACTGCTCAGCCTTCTTTCGCCCGTAGCGAGCCACAGCTTGACCTTGACCTTTCCGCACCACTGTCATAGGCTTGTCAACACCGGGGGAAATGAAATAGCCCATCTTCATGTCCAACGCTTTACCCAGCCTGACCAATTGACCTAGAGGCGGTACCGCTTCACCCGACTCTATACGCTTTAATGTCGCAACATCAATACCGGTACGACTGCTAATATCCTCGATGGTAAGCCCACGCATCTTTCGAGCCTCACGAACACGCTCACTCAAGGTTTCTTTCTCCTTAACTGCCACTTCCGCAGGCACGAGACGAGCAGAATCGGTTAGCAGATCATCGTGCTTAGGAGATTTCTTTCTAATTGCAACGCTTTTTGTTGTATGTCTTTCTTTCTCCATTATATCTCTCCTTTTACAGCACTTCCTGGAAAGGGCAAAAAGTGCTAGCATAATCTCTGCAGCACGCTTGAAGCCTGACGCTGCACAGGTAAATTTCTTGTCCTAGAGTGCCCGCCCGGCAACGCCAATGTGGCGAGCGATCACTATCCGCAATATCTCCGATGTTCCCTCCCCGATTTCCAAAAGCCTCTGGTCTCGATAAAATCTCTCGATTCTGAAGTCCTTCATTAGCCCGTAGCCTCCATGGAGCTGCAAAGCCTGATGAACGCAACGATGCATAACCTCCGAACAAAATAATTTCGCCATGGCTGCCTCTTTAGTTATAGGACGGTTGTTCTCTCGCATCCAGCAGACTTTATAAAGAAAGTTTCTAGCCACTTCAATCTCCAGGCTCATATCAGCCAGCTTGAAAGCGTTAACCTGAAATGAACTAATGGGCTTGCCAAATTGTATACGTGAATTGGCATACTCTAATGCCAACTCGAAGGCTCCTTGTGATCCGCCTAATCCCATGGCAGCAATGCTCAAACGACCTCCATCGAGGGTGGCAAGCATCTGATGAAAGCCGTCACCTCTTTTCCCTAGAAGATTCTCCTTGGGTACCACACAATCATCAAAGAAAAGTTCCCCCGTATTAGATGCCCGCCACATCATCTTTCCCTTCATCTCTTTAGCCGTAAAACCAGGGGCACCTTTAGGCACAATCAAGCAACTCAGTTCCGGCTTCCCATCATCTCGCCGACCGGTAACAGCCTGAACAACAACAACGCCGGTCAATGGACATGCCGAATTCGTAATGAAGATTTTTCTGCCATTTATCACCCAGTGATCACCCTTAAGCTCAGCCGTAGTTCTAGAACTACCAGCATCGGAGCCTGCTTCAGGCTCAGTCAGTCCAAAGGCTGCCAGACATTCCCCTGCACACAGCCTGGGCAACCACTCCTGCTTCTGCTCCTCACTGCCAAAATAGTAGATGGGTCCGATTCCTAGAGAGTTCCCAGCGGCAATAGTAGCTGCTTGGGAGCCATCGACACGAGCGAGTTCTTCAACCACGATTATATAAGAAACATACCCCATGTTTGAGCCACCGTACTTCTCAGAGACGAAACAACCCAAGAGCCCCAGTTCAGCCATTCTCTTGGTTAGCTCTATGGAAAATTGCTCCTTCTCATCCAACTCTCGGGCAACTGGGGCTATCTCCCTTTCAGCAAAATCCCGGACTGCCTGACGCGTCAGATTTTGCTCCTCGGTTAAGTCGAAATCCATTCGCTGTTTCCTCCTCTGACCTTATGTCCTACGATGTCTTTCGATGAATTTGCCCATCCTTTTCAAAGCCTCTTCGATTTCAGACAGTGAAGCAGCATAACAGCAACGGATGTAATTTTCACCGCACTGACCGAAAGCCGAGCCCGGGACAACTGCTACCCTCTCTTCCACCAGCAATCTCTCAGCGAATTCCTCGGAGCTCATGCCAGTGACTTTTATTGATGGAAAAACATAGAAGGCGCCTTTAGGCTCAAAACAAGATAAGCCGATGTCCCTCAATCCTTTAACCAGCACTCTGCGCCGTCGGTCATATTCCCTCACCATCGCCTGGACCTCACTATCGCCGCTTTTCAAAGCTTCAATGGCTGCCATCTGCCCCATTATGGGGGCACACAGCATGGTATACTGGTGAATTTTGGTCATGGCCCCAATAATCTGCGCGTCAGAAACAGCATAACCGATTCGCCATCCGGTCATGGCATAGGCTTTAGAGAACCCATCTAGCAAAATAGTTCGCTCCCTCATTCGCGGTAGCGTAGCGAAGCAAGTATGCTCTACTCCATAGACTAGCCTTCCATAGACCTCATCTGACACCACCAGCAGGTTATATCGTTCAGCTAGCTCTGCTATTTGAATCAGCTCTTCCCTTGAGACTACTGCTCCAGTGGGGTTGGCTGGGTAGCCTATCAGAATCGCTTTAGTCCTCCCCGTAATCCGACGTTCAATATCCTCAACTGCTATCTTAAAGCCGTTCTCTTCCGCAGTGGGCACTAAAATAGGGATACCGCCAGCCAAAGTAACACAGGCAGGATAGGCAACATAACAGGGGTCAGGCATAATAACTTCGTCACCCGGGTTGAGTATGGCTCTCATAGCAAGGTCGAGAGCCTCACTTACACCAGCAGTAACAAGGACCTCATTATCATAGTCATAGCTCAGTCCATAACGTGACTGTAGATGTTTCGCCAGTTCTATCCGCAGTTCTGGCATACCTTTGTTAGATGTATACATAGTATAGCCCTTTTCCAGCGAATAGATGGCAGCTTCCCGTATATGCCATGGGGTAACAAAATCAGGTTCACCAACACCGAGAGAAATCACCCCGTCCATCGAGGCAATTAAATCAAAGAATTTCCTTATCCCTGAAGGCGGGATTGAGCTCACTCTCTCAGATATATAACTATGAGTTACCTTGACGTGACTTGATCTACTTTTGGACACGCATAACCTCCACTCCCAAAGGTACTAAAAGAATCTCACTTTAGGGAGTTACAGGCAGACGTTTGACCCCCTCCCCACCCTCAAGTATTTCCCCATCTTCCTTATACTTTTTAAGGATGAAATGGGTAACAGTGCCTTGCACCGTCTCCAATGGCGCCAACTTTTCTGAGACAAAGATTGCAATCTCTTGCATCGACTTGCCAGCCACTAGCACAGCTAAATCATATGTCCCGGAGGCTAGATAAACAGAACGAGCTTCAGGAAAGCGATAGATACGCTCAGCTATGGCATCAAAGCCCACATTGCGTTGTGGAATAACCTTGACCTCAACCAGCGCCCACACTTGTTCTTCGCCCAATTTAGACCAATCGATGACCGCTTTATATTTCAATATCGCTCGCTCTTCTTCAGCCTTCTTGATCGCCTTTTTCACCTCGCTAACCGAGATTCCGGTCATGGTGGAAATCTGCTCGGGTGTAAGACGGGCATCCTTTTCCAGGGCTTCGAAAATCTGCTTCATAATTGCCTCCTCACCTTAATTAATGATCCACCACTGGTCTAGTATCTCATTATAACAGAGTTGGCAAAGCTCCTCATCATAGGTGATGACTTTGAAAAATCTCCAGCCTGGCTCCAGCCACTCATCTTCAATTTGGGATACATTGTACTCTTTATCCCGCCATACAAAAGACATCGGCCTCTGTGCATAACTATGACCTGAATAGCATGTGACCTTGATTTTGTTCATCCTAGCCACTTTACAACCTCTTCACGCCAAAAATAGTGCCGTGAAAATCTAAACCACTTCAGAAAAAAACGGTTAAATCGGCGGCTTTCGCTTATGCCAGTTAGTAGCCTGCTCATAAGCAAAAGCTATCTGAAGAACTGTTTCTTCATCGAAGGGCTTGCCTATAATCTGCATACCGATGGGCAACCCATCGGCGAAGCCAGCAGGCACGGAAATTGCTGGCAGGCCAGCAATGTTTACCGGCAACGTGCAAACATCGCTCAGATACATTTGGATGGGATCGTCAACTTTTTCTCCCAGCCTGAATGGTACCGTGGGAGACGTGGGAGTGACCAGAGCATGACACTTCTGGAAAGCCAAGTCAAATTCCCTCCTTATCAAAGTACGCACCTTCTGAGCCTTAAGGTAGTATGCGTCGTAGTATCCGGCAGAGAGCGCATAGGTTCCCAGCATAATTCGCCTTTTGACTTCAGCACCGAAACCAAACTGCTTTGTCTTCTCCATAGCCTCCCACATGTTATCGGTATCCTGATATGAGAAACCATATTTTACACCATCATATCTGGCTAGGTTTGCCGAAGCCTCAGATGGTGCCAGAATGTAATAAGAGGCTAAGGCATATTTGGTATGGGGCAATGTAACATCCCAGTCTATTTCAGCACCAAGCTTCCCCAACACCTCTATAGCTTGCTCTATGCCCGTTCTTACCTCATCTTGCATCCCTTCGACAAAATATTCCCTAGGGATGCCAATGCGCAAGTTTTTCAGGTCTGGAATCAACGCTTTAGTATAGTCAGGCACAGGATAAGGTGCTGATGTTGAATCCAGTGGGTCATGGCCAGCTATTACATTCATCACTAAGGCACAATCAGCGACCGTTTTTGTCATGGGTCCGATCTGATCCAGAGAGCTAGCGAATGCGACGAGACCGAATCGGCTCACTCTGCCGTAGGTCGGTTTCAAACCAACCACACTGCAGAATCCAGCAGGTTGACGGATACTGCCGCCAGTATCAGAACCTAGAGCATAAATGGCTTCGTCCGCTGCTACGGCAACAGCTGAGCCACCGCTGCTGCCGCCAGGAACTCGATCCAGATCCCACGGGTTTCGCGTTGGGAAGAAAGCAGAGTTTTCTGTAGATGAGCCCATAGCAAACTCATCCATGTTGGTCTTCCCCAAGATCACCACACCGTTGGATTTAAGCTTTTTTACCACCGTTGCCTCATACGGCGGAATGAAATTAGCTAGGATTCTTGAGCAGCAAGTGGTCCTGATGCCCTTGGTGCACATATTGTCTTTAAGCAGAGCGGGAATACCAGTCAACGGCTTTAATTCACCACTGCATATAGCTTTGTCCGCTTCCTTTGCTTGTTCTAAAGCAGTTTTTTCACAAATAGTAACACAGGCATGGAGCTTATCTTCAACCTCGCTCAAGCGCGCCAAACATGCCTCGGTCAATTCAACCGAGGATACCTCTTTCACTTTGAGGAGCTGATGCGCTTGGCTAATGGTCAGTCGATGCAGATCACTCATAATTTATTCCAAAACCGCCCGTATTTTAAAGTAATCACCTTCGCGCTGAGGCGCATTAGCCAGAATATCATGCACAGGACTGGAAGGTTTTGCCTCGTCTGGTCTGAAAACATTTTGCAGAGCGATAGATTGAGTTGTGGGCGGTAAGTCAGTGGTGTCAACCTGTTTAAGTATTTCGAAGTTCTCCAATATGTCAGACAACTGAATTCTAAACTTCTCGACCTCTGCTTCACTCAATCCCAATCTGGCTAGCCGAGCAATGTGTTGGACTTCTTCACGACTCAGCTTCATTTCATTCCCCTATCACATATATGCCATCCTTGTGAGATAACGCCAATGTCGGATATTATATCAACAACCCAGGAGGGAATCACCTCATATCTCACCCCCATCGATGGTCGCCAGATACCCGACCATGGTAAAACGCTCTGCCTTGACGGCTAGAGCCAAACATTGTTACAATTCCATTGTTTTGTCAAAGAGTCCACCAAGTACGAGGTAACAAGTGCAGCACTTCGCTTCAGAAAAAATCCGCAATGTCGTCTTGCTGGCACATTCTGGTGCAGGTAAGACATCGCTGTCCGAAGCCATTCTTTTCAATTCAGGTGCTATAAGCCGCCTAGGCAATGTAGACGATGGCACAACTACTTCAGATTATGACCCTGCTGAGATAAAACGGCACATCAGCATCAACCTTTCATTGCTGCCATGCCAATGGAAAGACTGTAAGATAAATCTCATTGATACTCCGGGTTACCCTGATTTCGTGGCTGAAGTCAAAGCAGGACTAGCTATTAGCGAAGGCGCGGTCGTCGTGGTTTGCGCTGTCTCGGGTGTGGAAGTGGGCACTGAGCAGGTATGGCGATACGCCCAGGAGACAAAACTGCCATGTCTCATCTTCATTAACAAGATGGACCGTGAGAACGCTAACTTCTTTAACGTTCTGAAGGATATTCAAACTAAACTTGGGATAAAATGCCTGCCCATCCAACTGCCCATAGGTCATCAGAAAGATTTCCAGGGGGTAGTCGACTTAATTACAAGAAAGGCATATACCGGCAATCCGCTAAAGGAAACGGAGATACCTCAGTTTCTTGCTAGCGAGGTCGATTCCTACCGCGAAAAGCTCATCGAGGCAGTGGTAGAGGTTGATGACAAGCTCATCGCCAAATATCTGGATGGAGAGGAGATAAGCGAAGAGCAGATCTATCTATGCTTAAGAGATGCTACCAAGACAGGGAAAGTTGTACCGGTACTAACCGGTTCCGCCTTAAAGAACATCGCCGTTACTCCTCTCATAGATGCTGTATACACCTACCTTCCCTCGCCCAGAGACAGGGTCACCCTCACAGCCATTCACGCTTCAACTGGAGCTAAGGAGGTAGTAGAGCCAGCTGCCGAATCGCCTTTCTCAGCTTTGGTGTTCAAGACTACCCACGACCCACGCGTAGGCAAAATCAGCTATTTCCGCGTTTATTCAGGGACTATCTCCAGCAACTCCCAGGTGTGGAATGCTAACAAGAACACTATGGAACGCATAGGACAACTTTTTATCCTGCGCGGCAAGACACAAGAGCCAGTTGCACAACTTGGTGCCGGAGACATCGGCGCTGTAGCCAAATTGGCATCTACCGCTACAGGGGACACACTCAGCATGCGTGAACATCCTCTCAAGCTTGCACCTATCGATTTTCCCCAACCAGTGCTGAATATGGCAGTACATCCTAAATCAAGAGCCGATTTAGACAAAATGAGCACAGTGTTACCGAAAATCTGTGAGGAAGACCCGTCTCTAAAGGTGCAACGAGAGGTAGACATAGGCGAGATACTCCTTGGAGGAATGGGGGAAACCCATCTCGATGTTGCTGCTGAACGACTAACCAGCAAGTTTGGCGTAGAGGTGAACCTCCAGCCACCTAAGGTCCCTTATAAAGAGACTATTACCACAAAAACTCAGGCAGAATACAAGCACAAGAAACAAACCGGCGGTCACGGTCAGTACGGTCATGTCTTTTTGGAGTTAGAACCTTTGCCCAGAGGCACCGGCTTTGAGTTTACTGAAAGGGTAGTTGGTGGAGCAGTCCCCAAAAACTATATTCCTGCCGTGGAAAAAGGGGTTAATGAAGCCAGACTCGAGGGCGTCCTGGCTGGATATCCTGTGGTCGATGTTAGGGTAACGCTTTATGATGGAAGCTCTCACCCTGTGGACTCGTCGGACATGTCTTTTAAGATCGCTGGAGCGCAAGCTTTGAAAAAAGGGCTAGCTCAAGCACAACCCGTCTTACTTGAGCCTATAGTGAATATGACTATCACCGTACCAGATAATTTCACCGGTGATATAATCGGTGACCTCAACACAAAACGGGCTCGTGTGCTAGGAATGACTCCAACAGATGGGCTCAACGTCATCCAGGCGCAAGCACCGTTGGCAGAAGTCCTACGCTATGCAGTTGATCTCAGGTCAATGACTCAAGGGCGAGGCACTTTCACTACTGAATTCAGCCACTATGAAGAGGTCCCAGCACAAATCGCCCAAAAAATTATTGCCCAGCGAGGCAACACATAACCACGCTCCAACCCACTAGCCAGCCAAGAGTTCCTTCACTTTCCCAGTAAACGCCGGCAAGACTTGCTTCCAGTCTCCCACCACCCCGAAGCGAGCTTCCTTGAATATATTAGCCTCCGGGTCTTTGTTGATGGCTACTATGTTCTTGGCACCTGAACATCCAGCCATGTGCTGACTGGCACCAGAAATAGCAACAGCAATATAAAGCTCCGGTGTAACAATTTTGCCAGTGAGCCCGACCTGCATAGTGTCCGGTACCCATTTATTGTCACATGGTGGTCTCGAGGCCCCGACGGCACCTTTTAACACTTTAGCCAACTCCTCTAATTGCTTAAATCCCTCAGGACCACCGATGCCCCTGCCCCCAGCCACTACAGTCTGAGCATCCTCCAATTTTATCCCAACTACTTCCTCTTTTACTGTTTCTACCACTTTCGTCCTTATCTTCGCTGGGTCAAGCGCAACCTTGACAGCTATAATCTCCCCTTTCCTCGATTCATCAGGCTCTAATGGCGACATCGCTTTCTGTCTGACCGTTGCCATCTGAGGAAACGTTTCAGAAGTAAAGATAGCTCGAGCATTACCACCATAAACAGGCCTAGTCTGCTGTAATAGCTTCGTCCCCGGGTCGATACTTAGTTCGATACAGTCCATAGATAAGCTAACGCCAAGCCTGAAGGCTAGCCTTGGAGCTAAGTCACGTCCCACAGACGTTTGCCCCAAAAGCACGACCCGTGGCGAAATGTCCTTGATCACTTTTTCCATCACTGCAACATACGAGTCTGTCTGGTATTCCTTTAGAAGTGCGTCCTCTGCAGTATATACTTTGTCCGCACCATAAACTATAGCCTTTTGAGGTGCTTCACCCAATTTGTCTCCGACTAACACGCACAGCAACTCTTCCTTCAACTCATCAGCGAGCCGCCGTCCGCAGCCCAGCAACTCAGTTGTGATTGAAGCTAGCCTCCCCTCAACTATCTCACCATAAACCATTACACCTTTATTTTCAGCCATAGTAACCTCCTGTTGCTAAATTTCTCTTGAACTATTGAACTATATTACTTTTGCCTCTCTGAGTCTCACAGCTAGTTTGGCACCAGCTTCTGCAGGGCTATCTGCTTCAATTATCTCACATTTGCCCTCTTTGACCGGCTGGAAAAGTTTGATCAGTTTGGTTCGCCTGCCAGCAGCACCGACCTCCGATGGGCTAACCCCAATATCAGCCGGCTTCCAAATGATGGGCTGTTTCTTAGCCGCTGCCATAATTCCTTTCAAAGTAGCATACCGGGCTTCACCAAGTTCATTACTTACTGTGATTAAAGCGGGAAGTGTCACCTCGATGACCTGATAACCATCAGCGATCACTCGCTCTACCCTAGCCTTGCCATCAATAACCTCCACCTTTTTGGCCACAGTGACGCTTGGAATCCCAAGTATCTCGGCAATACCAGAACCAACTTGTCCCGCATCCCAGTCCGCCGCCTGACGACCGCAGAAAATAATGTCAAACTCGCCTATCTTTTTGATCGCCATAGCTAAAGCATAGGCAATAGACCAGCTATCGCCGCCTTCAAAGGCTTCATCTTCAAGCAGGATGAGTTCATCAGCCCCCATAGACAAGGGCTTTTTGACCACATCACGGAGCAAGTTATTACCCAGGCTTAAGACCGTTATTTTGCCACCTAATTTATCCTTAATTCGCAGAGCTGCCTCGACAGCCTGCTCATCAAAGGGACTAATAACAGGGGGCACTCCTGGAGGTGGGATTACCTTGTTACTTGCTGGGTCGATCTTAAAGCTAGCTGGTGGCGCTTCAGGGTCAAGCACTTGCTTGCAACAAACAATCATATTTAGGGGCACCTTCTTTCCCTCCTTTCAAACATAGATTTTTCAGCTATCGAAACTAGCCAATCGCATACTTTAGGACAAATTGCATTTTTTGTCAAATTAAGCGGTTTCAAAAATGACTTTAACTACCCTATTAATACCACTCAGATCTGGAACGAATTCGAATTGGACTATCTTGAAACATCGAAGTATAAGAGACACCACCTCCTTTTCTTGGTCTTGTCCTATTTCTAACAGGAGACAACCCCGGCGGTTGACCTTGCCAACCACTTGCCCTAACAGTTGTTGCACCAGCTCTAAACCGCTGCTACCACCATCTATGGCTATCCTCGGCTCATATTTAACTATCTCCGGGCTTAAATTGGGCAGCTCTGAACTTCTTATGTATGGCAAATTGGCAACTATTACATCGACCGGCTCCGGCACCGGCTCCAATAGGTTACCATGCAGAAGAACAACCTGTTCCGTAACTCTATGATTCTGGCAATTCAACCTGGCAACCTCAAGGGCAGACGATGAGATGTCTGTGGCATACACCTTGCTCTGGGGTAAATTCAGCGCAATGCTAATAGCAATAGCACCACAACCAGTGCCTACGTCAGCAATAAGTATCGGCCTTGGTTGGACAGATAAAGAGAAATTATCCCCTTTAGCGAATTCAAGAGCAGCATCAACAAGAAGCTCCGTCTCCGGTCGAGGGATGAGGACACGGGAATCAACATAGAAACCAATTCCATAGAATTCCTTATGTTTCACAATATACGCTGAGGGCTCTCTGCAAAGACGACGCTCAATTAACTCCTGCAAGTCCCTTTCTTCTTCCTGGCTTAAGGTCTTTTCTGGTTGGCTATATATTTGGGTCGGCGAAAGTTTCATAACATGACCTAGGAGAATCCTAGCTTCGACATGGCTATCCTCTATGCCATTAATATTTAAGAGGTGGGTTGCCTGCTTAAGCGCCTGGGCTAGGGTCATAGTGTAGCCTTTCTAATTGCTTAACCTGCTCATCGGCAGCCAGAGCTTCGATGAGTTCATCAAGTTCACCGTCAAGGATGCGCTCCAAGTTATGGAGAGTGAGACCTATGCGATGGTCAGTGACCCGGTCCTGCGGGAAGTTGTAGGTGCGGATTTTTTCGGCGCGCTCCCCACTACCTATTTGAGAACGACGCTCCTCAGTTATCTGTTCAAATTTCTTGCGCTGTTCCCTGTCCATGATGCGAGCTCGAAGTACTGCCATAGCTTTCATCCTATTCCTAAGTTGTGAGCGCTCATCCTGGCAGGTCGCGACTATCCCTGTAGGCAGATGGGTAATGCGGACTGCTGTAGTAACCTTATTCACATTTTGCCCACCAGCCCCGCCACTGCGGAAAAAGTCTATCTTCAGATCCTCAGGGTTAATAGCTACCTCCACCTCTTCAGCCTCTGGAAGAACTGCCACAGTAGCTGTTGAGGTGTGAATTCGCCCCGAAGCCTCCGTAACAGGTACCCGCTGCACACGATGAACACCGCGCTCATACTTTAGCCGACTAAAAGCACCTTTGCCTTTAATTTCAAAAATTATTTCTTTGAAACCACCAAGCTCCGTCTGATTACAATCGATGATGTCTACTTGCCAGCCTTTGCTCTGAGCATAGCGACTATACATGCGGAACAGGCTGGCAGCAAAAAGACATGCCTCCTCACCACCAGTACCAGCTCTAATCTCCATAATGACATCTTTGTCTTCACCAGGATCCTTAGGTATTAAGGATAGCTTCAAATCATGCAGGATGCTATCTCGCCTTCTTTTCAGGTTGCCTATCTCTTCTTTCACTAGAGCTACCATTTCAGGCTCAAGCCCATCATCGAGCATAGCTTGGGTTTCCTGCAGGGTTTTATCAACTGCCTTGTATTGTCGATACTTGGTCACAATTTCCTCAAGGCTAGCCTGTTCCTGAGCTAATGACTGCAAGCGCGCCGGATTCGAGGATACCTCCGGTTGAGCTATCAGTTCGCCAAGCTCCTGGTAACGCTTTTCTATTAATTCTAACTTGTCAAGCATAGCTTAATTTCTAGGCAAATTATATCATATATTATAGCTTCAAAGAAGGTTCTCGGACCTAAGGGGTTGATTTCAGCTATGTTCGAGTGTAAACTAATAAGGGATTACCCTGGATGTCTGTCAAGAAGTGGACTATTTGTCCGCACCATTTATGCCGCTTGGGACAGCAGGATTAACTATTCGCCATGCTCGGCTCAATAACCGCTGAGATATAAGCGCAAAGGAGGGACACTCAGATGGGTGCTACAAGGAGACTTGCAGAGTTCATATATAACTTGGATTACAAGAGTATTCCAAAAGACGCTATAGCCAAAGCAAAGTTGTGCCTTATGGATTGGGCAGGTGTAACTGTCGGGGGATATATCAACGGAATAAATGACATGGACTCCATGATCAATGCGCTTTCCCCATTTTTTGGACCACCTCAGGCAACCCTGCTCACCAAAAAGAGAAAGGTTGACGTCATCAATGCAGCTTTAATTAACGGGACAGCTTCACACTTCCTTGATTACGATGATGTCCATATGGGAATGATTGGGCATCCCACTGTGCCGGTTGTTCCAGCCGCCCTGGCAGTGGGTGAATATTACCAGACTACCGGTAGGAGACTTATAGAGAGTATAGTGGCTGGAATTGAAGCTGAATGTCGCATCGGAGAAGCGGTGAACCCAGAACATTATGCAGCAGGTTGGCATGCAACGGCGACTTTGGGGTGTTTTGGCGCCTGCGCCGCAGTTGCCAAAATCACTGGTCTTGATACCGATAAGATCATCTCTGCCCTAGGCATCGCAGGAACTCAAACATTCGGCTTGCGTCAGTCATTTGGCACCATGTGCAAGCCTTTCCATGCCGGGAAGGCTGCAAGCAATGGAATCATTGCCGCCATACTGGCAAAAAACGGCTTCACAGCCCCACAGCAAATCCTTGAGGGTGAAGCTGGATTTGGCAAGGTCTTGTCCCAAAAATTTGATGACGGAAAGCTGGACAATTTCGGTCACCCCTTCGAAATAGGAGGTGTAGTCTACAAGCGATATGCTTCATGCTACCTGACCCATCCCACCATTAGATGTATGTTGGAGATACGGCAGAGATACCAGCCAGTAATATCTAACGTGGGCAGCGTGGAGGTAAAGACGAGCTCAACCGCAGTCACCGTTGCAGGTAATCCAGAGCCTCACACTGGGCTTGAGGGGAAATTCAGCCTTCGTTACTGCGCTGCACTAGCATTGATGAAAGGCAGCGCCGTGGAGTCTGATTTTACCGATAAGTCAGTTAACGAGCCAGACGTGAGAAACTTGATGTCTAAGGTCAACGTGATATCAGAAGGATCCTTTTTACCAACTGAAGCGGAAATCAAGATTAAGATGAACGACGGATCGGAGATTAAAGAGAGGCTTGAACTGTCGACCAAGGATACAGCGGTATCCGTAGCTGAATGGGAATCTACACTGGAAGCAAAATCCAGCGATCTGCTAAAGGGTGCATTTCCTGCCCAAAAAGTAGATGAAATCCTAAGCTCTATCAAGGACCTGGAGCAGATCGACAATATTGGGAAAGTCGTTGGATTGATGAGTTAGAAAGGAGGAGGAATACTGACATGAAGAGTTAGCTTACACAGTTGACAAAATTAAAAATTAAATTAACTATAGGGGGTTTCAGGAATTGAATAAAGTAACTAAGGCGAGTAACAAAAAGACATTGTGGTGCTTTTCCCTTACTATCATCACAGTTCTAATATTGTCTCTAGTGGGCTGTGCGCCAAAGGCAAAGGTGCCGGAGGGAACAGCTCCGGTGATAAATGTCAGAATACACAGCCAGATGCCAGTGGGGCACTTCGACACTGAATCAGTAGACTTATTTATCAAGGAAGCCGAGTCCAGGAGCAAGGGCAGTCTAAAGTTCACCCATTACCCAGCTCAGCAGCTTTATACAGAGATGGCAATGGCTACAGTGTTGCCCGAGGGTGGGGTGGAGATGGCACAGATACAGGGACTGATGTTCTTCGGTAAGGTGCCCGAGGTTAGTGCTGGATGGCTTCCGGGGTTCTACAAGGACCAAGACCACTATTTCCGGATCGCTTATGACGTCGACCACGGCGGCGGATTCATGGAAAAAGTGCTAGAGCCAGCATTTGAGCAGAAGGCAAACGTCAAAATACTGAGCTTTCTGGGATACTCCATCAATCTATGCACCTTGACCAACAGACCGGTGACCAAGCTAGAAGACTTCAAAGGTCTCAAGATAAGGTCGGTCGGAAAGCCCGCTAGCGTGTTTTTACAGACGCTGGGTGCTGCCCCGGTAGTCATGAGTTCAAGCGATGTCTACATGGCTTTACAAAGAGGTACCATTGATGGTGCATTCAGTGGGTTCACCGCATTCTACGAGCGCAAGTGGTACGAATCAGCTAAATATTCTCCAACCTTCTACACCGGCTCAGCTAATTTCAATCTAGCAGCCAACCTCGACTTTTGGAATAAGTTGGCTCCTTCCCAAAAGAGAGCCATCATCGAGGCAGCCCTGGTAGCCGAATTATACTCCATCCAGAAAGCAATGGAGGAGGATAACAGGGCACGCGAAGCATTAGTCGCTGCAGGCGTGAAAGTTTACGATTTCCCAGCCTCAGAAGTTAAGAAGGTCAACGAACTGGTACGCCCTGCACTTCTCAATATGGTAAAAGAAGACCTGGGCGAGGAGATCAGCAACCTACTGATGCAAATGCTGGAGAAGACGCTGGACGCAAAGACAACCTGGCAAG
>FWPV01002800.1_pt1 | contig 41340 bp, 34 predicted proteins | sample 2228371 | NCBI WGS metagenome assembly FWPV01 (sample SAMEA103939776, study PRJEB20133) | metagenome
TCGAATCCAAACAATTTGACTGATTTTCCTTTGCTTGGATTTTATTGATGATTTTCAGTTTTGTAATTCAAGGGAATTATCAATTTGCAAGGCAGTATTTTAAGGAATTTTTTGGTAGTTCTGAAATTTTTGATTTTCCAAAATCCCCGCACCTAATTTCCAAGTTGATTTCATCTTTAAATGAAAAGGAAGGAATAATTCTCGACTTTTTTGCTGGTTCGGGAACAACGGCGCACGCGGTGATGGCGCAAAATGCCGAGGATGGTGGAAACAGAAAATTTATTTGCGTCCAAATGCCTGAACTTTGCGACGAGGAAAGTGAGGCGTTCAAGGCCGGATACAAAACAATTGCCGATATTGCCAAGGAGCGGATCAGACGAGCTGGAGAGAAAATAAAGGATGATTTTTCCGCCAAAGGCGGACCAGCCGCGGGCTGGGATTCCGGATTCAAAGTTTTCAAGCTGGATGACAGCAATTTCAAGATTTGGAACGGAAATGTAAAAAACGCCGAAGAATTGGAAAAGCAAATGCTGGAGTTTGTTGATAATGTGAAAAAGGAAAGCACGGAGGAAAATATGTTTTGGGAGCTGCTCTTGAAAAGCGGGCTTGACCCGAATGTTCCGGTGGAGTTGAAAAGCGGCGCGGGTGAAAACTACTATTGCGTGGACGGCGGAAAACTGATTGTGTATTTGGGAAGCAAAATTTCCAAAGAGTTCGTTGATGACATTGTGCAAGCCAAGCCCGAAAAAATGATTTGCCTCGATCGAGCTTTTGCCGGCAATGACCAGCTGAAAACCAACACGGCACTTTCGATGGAATCAGCAAAAATTGATTTTAGGGTGGTGTAAAAAACAGATTTAACAGGATGAGTTTTATAAAGAAAGACAAAATTGAATATGCCCTCATATTTTTGGAGATTTTTCTGATTGTTGTTTTAATTTTACTGGTAGCAAAAGACTTGAATGACATTTGGAGTGTCGCCTGGAAAGCGATAGTTATTATTTTTTCTATCTACTTCATATTCTTATTTGCCAGGATTCACTGGGCGGAAAGAAAAATAATATCATTATATAAAAAAAGAGATGAGGAAATAAAAAATATAGAAGCTAGGCCAGTATCTATGAGAGTGATTGATGGAATGACAAGAAAAAAAGAATTAGATTTTCAAGGTCCAATCTCCTTTTTGGAAAGACAGAGAAAATTCGACCTTGAAAAGATTCCTTTTCTTAAAAATTAAAAACTTCAAATTATGGGAACATTTAATCCATATGATCAGGAAAATACAAACAGAAGAACGGTTGAAACATTGGAAAAAATCGCTGTTCAGCTCGAACAAATAAAAGATGAATTGAGAGACATAAAAGAGAATATCAGGCACAAGGTTAAAATGGACACAAAATGAAAAAATTAATCGCCTCACAACATCCGATGTTAATCTCTTTCCAACATCCGATGTTGGGAAATAAAAAACTTATGCGAACGCTGATTTTCAAAACTCAATTCCTCCGCGCCAAGAAAATCCAAAGGGAAATTGAAGTCCCGGCGGATTTTTCGCTCTATAAACTGGCCGCGTCCATTGTGGGCGCGTATGATTTTGACTTCGATCACGCGTTCGGCTTTTTCCGCAAGATAACGGAACGCTGGGATTTTCAAGACACCGAAAAATACGAGTTGTTCGCCGATATGGAAGATCAAGGCATCGAGCCGGTGGACGCCGGCAGCGTCGAAAAAACAAAAGTGAGCCAGGTTTGGAAAAATCCCAAAGACCAAATGCTGTTTTTGTTCGACTACGGTGATGACATACGTTGGATAATCACGCTCAAGGGTTTTGACAAAAAACAAACCGGCGTGAAATATCCGCGCGTTCTTTCCGCCAAAGGCGAAGCGCCGGAGCAATATCCGGATTGCGAAGAAAAATAAGCGGAATAAAGACAAAGAATTGATCAAAAATTACCTTAAATAAGGGAAATTATTAGATCTTGACAATTCTAGTATATTACAATATACTAGATATATAACTTTCTGATATAAATTGGCATACATGAAAAACGAAGAGCTGATTACCTATCTTCAGAAGCAGATTAGAACCACGGACGAGAGGCTCCGCCGTTTTACGCATGATTTGCTCGGAAAACCGCTGGCGAAAAGACATTTGTTTGTGAAAGTGAAACAATTCACAAACGATTTTCTTCTGAAGAAAGCGGGACCGAAATGGATTGTGATCCCCGGTCTTCGCGGCGTTGGCAAAACCACCCTCATGGCCCAAGTTTGTTCCGAGCTGAAAAATAGGAATCGCGATCTGAAAATATTGTTTATTTCTCTTGACGAAATCCGCGATTTTTTCAATGTCGGCCTGAAAGAAATATTTGCCGCCTACGAAGAACTGATGGGTTTTGATCTGGAAAGATCAAAAGAACCGATTTTTCTTTTCATTGACGAAATTCAAAATGATCCGAAATGGTCAGAGACGATCAAATATCTTTATGAAAAAACCGCAAATGTTTTTGTCTGTTGCACTGGATCCTCCGCTGTCATTCTGCAAACAAGCGTCAACGCGGCGAGACGCGCGAAATTTGAAAGAATGGCGCCAATGTGCTTTGTGGAATACCAAATGGTAAGGAATGGAATTTATCCGATTCCGGATCTGAAGAAACATGTCAGGGAAACTGTTTATTTTTCAAAAAACGCCGAGGATGTTTTCGGGAAGTTGAAAGCGCTGGAACCGCAGGCAAATCTTTACTGGTCCAGAGCCGATAAGAAAGAAATCAGAAATTACCTGTCTTTTGGCGCTTTTCCTTTCTCTCTGAATCTGGAAAGTGAATACGCGGTTTATGAAGCCATTTCATTTTTGATTGACAGAATCATCACCAGCGATCTTCCGTTTCTGGGAAGATTCGACCAGCAAACATTGGGAATGACCAAGCGCTTACTCTTGGCAATTTCCGAAAGCGATACGAGCAGTTTGAGAATCCTCGAGGAAAAAGTTGGATTGGCGAGAGTAACCGTCATTAATCTGCTCGAAGCTTTGGAAAAAGCAGAGTTGCTGATAAAAGTTATGGCCTATGGATCAAGTATGGAGGCAGTGAGAAAGCCGTCCAAGTATCTTTTTATGAGTTCGAATATAAGAATGTCTTTTTTTCAATTTACCGGCGTTGAGAATACCTATCTTACCCGTCTGGGAAAGTTGTTGGAAGATTCGGTCGGGTCTCATTTATACAGAGACATTGTTATTCGCGGACATGGGTCTTTTCGCTATGACAGCATGCGGGGCGGGGCTGATTTCATCATCCAAATCGGAAATTCAAAACAAATAATTTTGGAGGTGGGGATTGGCAAAAAGGGAATCGTCCAAGTGGAAAACACAATGAGTGAGAAAAAATCAGACTATGGCGTTGTTTTTTCTTCCAATCCGTTGAGATTGCATAAAGACAAAAATATTGTCAACATCCCCCTGGACTATTATTTTTTGATGTGAAGCGTCTATTTTTGCAAAATTTCATAAATGAAGCTTCAATTTGACCCGAATCAGCAATATCAACTGGATGCTATCGCGGCGATGGTTGATATTTGGAAAGGTCAGCCCTTCGCCGAGGGAGATTTTGAAGTGGAGACGAGAATGTCCGAGACGGACAACAGGATTTTCGGCGATTTGGTGGTTGGAAACAAGCTGGCATTGAGCCAAGAGGAAATAATCAAAAACCTACACGAGATTCAGGAGCGAAATGAGATTGAAAAATCAGAAATCGGAACTGATACAGATTTTGCAGGAGCATTTGGTGAATATAGTTTTAGTGGAGATAATAGTGAAACAAGGATGCTCTTGAAACACGGCTTGAATTTTTCCGCCGAGATGGAAACGGGCACGGGCAAAACCTACATTTATCTTCGCACCATCCACGAACTTCACCAAAAATACGGCTTCAAAAAGTTTATTATTGTCGTGCCGAGTATTGCCATCAAGGAGGGTGTGATAAAAAACTTGAAAATCACGAAAGACCACTTCAATCTTCTCTATGAAAAACCGGAAATGGATTTTTATGTCTATGACCCGAAAAAGCGCGGACTGCTCAAAAACTTCGCGACAACCAACACCTTGCAGATACTTGTCATAAACATCGATTCCTTTGCCAAATTCAACGCCAGAAAAAACGGCAAAAACATCATCTATCAAGACAGCGACTGGGGCGTGCCGATTGAATACATAAAGGCCGTGAATCCGATTGTGATTATGGACGAGCCGCAGAATATGGACACAGACATTCGCAAGAAAGCCATTGAAAATCTCAATCCGCTTTGCACTTTGCGCTATTCGGCGACACACAAGAATCCGTATAATCTGGTTTATCGTCTTGACCCTGTGCGAGCCTATGATTTGGGCTTGGTGAAGAAAATCGAGGTTGATTCAATCGTGCTGGAGAGCAGTTTCAACAACGCTTTCGTGGAACTCAAATCCGTGCAGGCGCAAAAGATGACCCTTTCGGCGAAAGTGAAAGTGGATGTTTTGACCACAAGCGGCGTTTTCCGAAAAGACCTCACTGTGCGGGTGGGAGATGACCTCTATCAGCTTTCAGGAAGAAAAGATGTGTATAAAGACGGCTTCACGATAAACGAAATGGATGTTGCGAATCAGAAAATCACTTTTGCGAACGGCGCGACAATGAAAGTTGGGCAAACATTAGGCGGACTCACGGACGAAGTGATGAAATTCCAAATCAGAAAAACAATCGAAAATCACTTTGAAAAAGAAAAAATACTCAAAGAAAAAGGAATCAAAGTTTTGTCATTGTTTTTCATTGACCGAGTTGCGAACTATCGGGAGTACGAAGGTGGGACGACAAAGAAAGGAAAAATCGCGCTTTGGTTTGAAGAGATATACAAAGAGCTGGCGGCGAGTCCGAATTTTAAAGGTGTGATTCCATATTCCGCCGAGGAAGTCCACAATGGCTACTTTTCCCAAGACAAGAAAGGGATTTTGAAAGACACGCGGGGCGACACGAAAGAAGACGACGATACCTACGCGCTCATAATGAAAGAAAAGGAAAAGCTGCTGTCTCCCGATGTTCCTTTGCGATTCATATTCTCTCATTCCGCGCTTCGCGAAGGATGGGACAACCCGAATGTCTTTCAGATTTGCACGCTGAACGAAACGCAATCGGAAATGAAAAAACGGCAGGAAATCGGGCGAGGTTTGCGTCTTCCCGTGAACAGCAAGGGAGAGAGGGTTTTCAATGGCAATCTCAATATCCTCACAGTTGTTGCCAACGAATCCTACGAAGATTTTGCCCGCGCTTTGCAAACGGAAATTGAGGACGAGTGCGGCGTGAAATTTGAAGGCAGAATCAAGGATAAACGCAAAAGAAAACGGGCACGGCTCAAAAAAGGCTATCAACTCGATGAAAACTTTAAGGCTCTTTGGGAAAGAATCAAGCAAAAAACCAAATACCAAGTTGAATACAGCACGGAAAAACTGATCTTGGAAACGGCAAAATCGTTGGCCGAAGCGAATATTTCGACGCCTCGCCTAGTTAGTATGAAAACCAGATTGGGTTTTGACAAAAAGGGAGTGAAAGGAGATTTGAAAAGAGTAGTGGAGGGTAAAGTCGGAGAATTTTCGGGATTTATGCCTGATGTTGTCGGGTATATCCAAAACAAAACCAAGCTCACCAAAGATACAATCGGAAAAATAATCCAAAAGTCGGGACGGCTCAAGGATATTATCAAAAATCCCCAGCAGTTTATGGATTTAGCCGTCTCGGAAATTGAAGCGGTGATGCAAAGACTGATGGTTGAGGGGATTAAATATGAAAAAATAGCGGGTGATTTTTGGGAAATGAGAAGATTTGAGTTTGAGGAACTCGAGGGCTATCTTGAAAATATGGTCAAAGCCAAAAATCAAAACAAAACGCTCTATGATTATATTCCCGTTGATTCCCAGGTTGAGCGGAGTTTTGCCAATGATTTGGAAGCGCGCGAAGATGTGAAATTCTATGTGAAGCTGCCTTATTGGTTTAAGATTGAAACGCCCATCGGAACATATAATCCCGACTGGGCGATCGTCTTTGAAAATGACAAGCGGGTGTATTTTGTTGCCGAAACTAAAAAAGAGGGCGAGATTCGGGAAAGTGAGCAGCAAAAAATCCAATGCGGAACGAAACATTTTGAGCAGTTGGGCGGCGTGGAATTTCGACGAGTGGAGAAGCTTAACGAAATACTTATTTAAATACGTATTTCTAACCATAATTTGAGTAACACATTGAAAATCGAACTCAATCAACAATTCAAAAAAACCCTTTCGGCGATGGAGGATTCCCATCGCCACGTTTTTGTGACGGGGCGGGCCGGAACGGGAAAATCAACCCTCCTTGAATATTTCCGCGCCAAAATAGCTGGCGCAAATGGAATATCTCGGCAAAAAATTTCTGGGTCTTGAGGCCTACTGCCGAAAACGCGGCGAAAACCGCATTTTTCGCCTCGACTGAATGCTGGAAATAAAGGAAGAAAGGTGATAAAATTTCAGTATGAAAAAATTCAAACCCACCATTCTCGCCATTCTCGACGGCTGGGGGATTGGGCCGAAAAACAAAACGAATGCAATCTGGCTTGCCAAAACGCCCGCTTTTGATTATCTCTCGAAGAAATATCCTTTTGTTCAGCTTGGCGCGTCGGGAAAAGATGTTGGTCTTGACAACAATCAGACCAGCGGATCGGAAACGGGACACATGAACATCGGCGCGGGACGCGTTGCGAAGCAAGACTCGCGCCGCATTTCCGAGTCCATCAACACGGGAACTTTTTTTCACAACTCCGCCTTTTTGGGCGCGATCTCTCACGTCAAAAAAAACAAATCCAATCTGCATCTTATGGGACTTTTGGGAAACGAGGACAGTCCCCATATGAATCCCTATCATCTGGAAGCCCTTTTGCTTTTGGCAAAAAGAAACAATCTTGCCAATGTTTTCATCCATTTTTTCACGGATGGCAGAGACTCATATCCCAATAGCGCGATTGACCACATGAAAGAGTGGAAGAAAAGGCTGTATGATATTGGAACGGGAAAAATTGTCTCTCTGGTCGGCCGGTTCTATGCTATGGATCGGGCGAAAAACTGGGAGCGCCTCAAGACAGCCTATAATCTTCTCGTCAACGGACAAGGAAAAAAATTCAGGAATGCGGAAGAGGCTATCCTTGAAAATTACAAAAGAAAAATTACCGATGAATATATCAAGCCGTCAGTGATTTTGGAAAATAGTCATCCGGCGGTTCAGATAAAAGACAATGACGCGGTTATTTTCTATAATCTGCGCTCCGACCGGGCGCGGCAATTCACAAAACTTTTCGTTCTGAAAGAATCTGTCGAGACAAAACTGCCCCAACCGCGCCTCAAAAATCTCTACTTTGTCGCTATGACTGATTTTGGGCCGGATTTGCCGATTCAAACAGCGTTTTACAGCCATTCGCTCAACGGGACTCTTCCTGTGGCGCTCGGAAATTTTTCCCAATTATATATCGCCGAATCGGAAAAATTTGCTCACGTCACCTATTTCTTGAACGGCGGGTACGCGGACGCCATTGCCGAAGAAGACCGCTTGATGATTCCTTCGCCGATTGTCGCAAGCTATGCTGAACAACCCCAGATGTCAGCCGAGAAAATGACCAATCAAATTCTTGAATTTCTCAAAAGCGGCAAATATGATTTCACGGCCGTCAATTTCGCCAATGCGGATATGGTTGGGCATACGGGGGATATGAAAGCGGCCATAAAAGCGGTGGAAACGGTTGATAAGTGCGTCTCAAAAATATACAAAGAAGTGATTCGGCGCGGAGGGAATCTCGTCATCACTGCCGACCATGGAAACGTCGACTGCATGTGGGACGAAAAAGCCCGTCTTCCCATGACATTCCACACCAAAAACCCGGTGCCCTTTGTCGCCTGCGCCAAAAATTTGCGCGGAAAAAAACTTCAATCCGGCGGGGTGCTGGGCAACATCGCCCCGACGATTTGTGATATAATGGGAGTGAACAAATTGAAGGAAATGAAGTTGAAAAGTTTGTTATAATACAAATACGCGAATGAAATGCAAATGATGCGAATATGCAAATGCCGCGAGTGAAAAATCCGCATATTCGTTTATTTGCATAGGATTTGCATATTTGTATTACGTAATTGTTATGTATGATCTAATCTCCATCGGCTCCATCACGAAAGACATTTTTCTTCTCACCGACCGCGGAAAAATTTTCAAAACACCAAAAAATAAGCTGGCGCCCGAGTGGCTGGGTTTTGAGCTAGGCGAAAAAATTTCTGTGAAAGAAATCGTCGAAAGCGCCGGTGGAGTGGCGACAAATTTGTCAGTCGGGACAAAAAAACTGGGGCTGAAGTCAGTCCCGCTTGGTCCCGCCAAACCAGCCGCGTCCGTGATTGTGGTCGACGAAAAAACTGGCGAGCGGGTGATATTTTATCAAAAATCTTCCGGGAAAATAAGTCTTTCTCCTTTGAACAAATTGAGGGCTAAGTGGCTTTCGGTCTCGTCTCTTACGGGGAATTGGAGCAAAGAAGCGGGCATTATCATGAATTATATAAAACAAACTGAAACAAGATTAATTCTGGCGCCGAGCACAAGTATGATTCAAGATGGATACAAGAATCTCAAAAAACTGCTTAAAAATACAGAAATAATCTTTCTCAACCGGAATGAGGCCATTGAAATAGCTTTCAATGAAAAGACGAAAACTTCAAATGTGAATAATCTTTTGAAAATTTTGCATAAACTCGGTCCGAAAATTGTCTGTCTCACTGACGGGACCAAAGGCGCTTATTGTTCCAACGGAAAAAAAATATACTATTCTCCAATCAAAAAAGTGAAGACCGTCGATGTCACCGGTGCCGGAGACGCGTTCGCGGCAGGATTTTTGGGAATCCTTATTCCCAGTCTCTCCTCCTTGACAAGGGGGAGAATAAAAGAGGGGGTCCTCAAAAAAGCCCTCAAAATGGGAATCCTCAACAGCGCAAATGTTGTGAGGTTTGTCGGGACAACAAAGGGGTTATTGTCAAAATGAGAAATCTTGATAAATTCTTCAATCCAAAATCGATTGCCATTGTCGGCGCGTCGCCCAACAAGAAAAAGCTGGGAAATATTTTGATTGAAAATATCCGCCGGGGCGGATGGAAAGAGAAGTTGTTTTTTGTCAATCCAAAATACTCGCGAAAGCGGAGCGAATATTACGCTAATTTAAGCGAATTGAAAAAATCGGTAGATTTAGCGCTAATTGCTATTCCGGCGCCCTTTGTGAATCAAGTTCTCACAGAAGGAGCAATGGCTCATCCCAAAATAGAAAATTTCGTCGTGATTTCTGCCGGATTCAAGGAAATCGGGAAAAAAGGCGAGGCGCTAGAGAAAGAGTTGAAATCAATTGCCGAAAAATATCAGCTGAACGTTCTGGGCCCCAATTGCTTGGGATTTATCAATACTTCAGTGAATCTCAACGCTACTTTCACTAGCGCTCGTGTCCCAAAAGGAAAAATTGCCATTGTGTCACAATCCGGTGCGTTGGAAGTGGCTCTTCTTGATTGGGCTGAAAAACACAAATCCGGATTTTCCAAAGTCGTATCCATCGGCAACAAGGCTGTCTTAGGGGAAGACGAAATTATGAGATATTTGAACGGTGATAAAAAAACGGGAGCAATCGCTCTTTATCTCGAAGACATAAAGAGCGGCGCCAGTTTTGTTTCCGCTGTTTCTGAAATAAAGTGCCAAAAGCCGATAGCAGTCATCAAGGCGGGGAAAAGCCGAGCCGGGCAAAAAGCTATTTCTTCACACACTGGTTCTCTCGCGCAAGATGAGAAAATCATCGAAGCCATTTTTGAGAAATTTGGAATTATCAGCCCCGAATCAATTGAACAGTTTCAGGATGTTATATCCTATCTTGAATGCAATAAAATATCTCAAAATAATGAAATTATAGTGATCACCAACGCCGGCGGATTGGGAGTGCTGTCGGCTGATTTCATTGGCGCGTCGCGAAACTTGAAGTTTTTTGATGTGCCGCAAAGCGTGAAAAAATCTCTCAAAAAGTTTCTGCCTGCCGGGTCTTCGGTCGAAAATCCGATTGATATTTTAGGTGACGCTTCTCCCGAGCGATATCTGAAAACGATCGAAACTGTGGCAAAAAAATTCAAAAACAACCCACTGCTTGTTTTGCTTACGCCGCAAAACCAAACCAAGCCGCTTGAAGTCGCAAAAATTCTGGGAAGATTCAGAAAAAAAATTCCTTCAATTTCGGCTTCCTTTGTCGGCGGCGCCAAGGTGGAGAAAGCTATTTTGGAACTGGAGAAAAAAAAGATACCAAATTTTGAAAGTCCGGAAAGAGCCTTGAAAGTTGTTGATTTGATAGTCGGGCAAAAATCCTGCTTCAAAAAAAATATTTTTGACTCATCGCCTTTCAAGAAAGCAATCCGGCTCAAATTGAAAGCCAATCGTGTTTTGGAAAAGGTGAAATCGGAAAAAAGAAAAATTCTTTTTTGGCGGGAAGTCGAAGATATTTTCAGAGAATATGGCGCCGCGCTCGCGCCATCCCAAGTCGCGAGAAGCCCAAGGGATTTGAATCGCAAAAAATTGAAATTTCCCTGTGTTTTGAAAACAGATGACCCAAAAATTGTCCATCGGCTAGACAAGAAAGCGGTTGCGCTGAATATCAAAAACACAAAAGAGCTCTTGACTGAATGGAAAAAGATGAAAAAAGCGACCGGCGCCAAGAATTTTCTGGTTCAGCCGATGGCTGAACCTGGGCTGGAACTGATAGTCGGGATGAAGAGGGACCAAAATTTCGGTCCGGTGGTGGTTGTTGGAAGCGGAGGATCGCTCACCGAAATTTTCAAGGACAGCGTGATTCTGGTTCCTCCATTTGGAAAGAAAGAGATGAAGAAAAAATTATCCGCACTCAAGATATTTCAAGTTTTGCGGGGATTTCGCGGGGAACGGGGGTATAATTTGGAAGAGATAGCGAAAATTGCGGCGACCTTGCAGGATATAGCTATTGAAAATCCGGATGTGGCGCAAATTGATATAAATCCAGCAATGCTGTATAATGACGGCAGGAAATGCCAGATATTGGACGCCAAGGTTTATTTGTGATCCCAAACTTATTTTTTAAGCAATAATCCTATGTCCAACGAAAAAAAACCAAAAATACTTATTGTTGATGACAATGATGTTATTCGGGAAACATATGTTCAGGTCTTCAAGCAAAAAGGCTTTGATGTTCTGGCGGCCGTTGACGGTGTCGAGGGGGTGGACGCGGCTACCAAAGAGACGCCGGACGCGATTCTTACCGGAATTGTTATGCCGCGTATGGATGGTTTTCAATTGATCAAAACCCTCCAGGAAAATGTTCAGACGAAGAATATTCCGATTGCCATTCTCTCTCACTTGGGTCGCGAGGAAGACCGCAAAAAAGCGCAAGAGCTTGGCATCAACGAGTTTATCGTTCAGGGATCAGCTTCCGCCAATGAAATAGTCGAAAAAATAAGAAGCCTTATGAAAGAAGGTGTGAGTTTTCGGATTAGCTTTGATCCTTATGCTTGGGACGCGCCAAGGTTCGCCAAAAGTCTGCCCGGCGGCAATTTCAATTGTCCCGAATGCGGCGAAAAGATGATATTGGAACTAATTCCCAAAGAAGAAGGCGGATATAACGCGGTTTTGAAATGTCCGAAATGCAATGCTATGCCATGAAGGCGCAAAAAGAGAGAATTCGAAGCTTCCTCCCGCGCGCTTACCCGGCTTGTTCCTAAAACTTATTCCTAAAAATTAGCCTTAGGAGCGGCAGCAAAATAAAGAATATTTTATATGAAATGGGCTCTGCGGCCTCAACTTGAAATTCCGGATGAATTGAAATCAATCCCCTTGAATCCAATAACTCTCCGACTACTTCTTCAAAGGGGTTTTTTTTCAAAAGAGAAAATTGACAGATTTTTCAAAACTCGCTACGAAGACCTATATCCTGCCGAAGATCTTTCTGGAATGAAGGAAGCCGTTGGCAGAATCGGAAACGCAAAAAACGAAAAAGAAAATGTGACTGTTTTTGGCGACTATGACGCCGATGGGATAACTTCAACCGTTCTTTTGGCTGAAACACTTCAAAAAATAGGTGTTTCTGCGTCAACTTATATTCCCGACCGGAATCAGGAAGGCTATGGATTGAACAGAAAAGCGCTTGATTTCGTGAAAAAAGAATACCAAACCAAACTTCTCATTACCGTTGATTGTGGAATTTCAAACAGAGAGGAAATTAGTTACGCCCGGGAAAAGGGGATGGACGTGATTGTCGTTGATCACCACTCTCTTCCAAAAGAATTGCCCCAAAAATGCATTTTGATAAATCCAAAACTGCCCAACCAAAAATATCCCTTCAAAGACTTGGCGGGTGTGGGAGCAACCTTCAAGTTGTGCCAAGCCGTCTGGAAGGAGTTTGTTCCCGGTGAAATAGAGCAGTTGAAATGGTTTTTGGATCTTGTGGCCATCGGAACAATTGCCGATTGCGTTCCTTTAATTGATGAGAACAGAATTTTTGCCAAATTCGGGCTTATTGTTCTTCAAAAAACGAAAAGAGTCGGAATTCAGGAGATTATCAAAACGGCTCGGCTGAATATTGGAGAAAAAAACCCGCCCAGCGCTGAAAATATCGGTTTTCAAATCGGACCTCGTTTCAATGCGGCTGGCAGGATGGATCACGCGGATATCACTCTCAATTTGCTGTTTGAAAAAGATGTCTCAAAAGCCAGATTAGCCGCCCTGGAGCTGGAAGCCAAAAACAGCGAACGTCAAAAAATGACACAGGAGATTTTCAACGAGGTGAAAGCGACTTTGGATGAAAATGAAAATTACAAACTGATAATCCGGAAAGGAAAAAATTGGCCTCTTGGTATTCTCGGGGTCGTAGCTGGAAAAATTGCCGAGGAGTTTCATTGTCCAACATTCATTCTTCGAGAGGAAAAAGAGATTTTGGAGGGGTCCGGAAGAAGCATTGATGTTTTTAATCTCGTCGAGGCAGTGTCGAAATTGGAAAAGAGATTGGAGAAATTCGGCGGTCATTCGCAAGCCATGGGGCTCAAAATAAAGCCTCAAAATCTGCCTCCATTTGAAAAGGATTTGCTGGAAATAATCGAAAAGAGTTATGATGAAAATACTTGGGGAAAGCGAATCCATATAGATATGGAAATGAAGCCCAATGAAATCGACTGGGATATAGTTTCAGAGATCAAAAAATTTGAACCCTTTGGCGAAGGAAACCGCGAGCCGGTGTTTCTCACGAAAAATTTGGAAATTAGAGAATTGAGGCAGGTTGGCAACGGGCAGAAGCACTTGAAAATCAGTTTTGCTCCCAAGGAGGACAAGCAACGTGTTTTTGAGGGAATATTTTTCAAGGCCGGAGAGAGAATTTCAGAGTTTCGATCAGGAGACCAAGTTTCGGTGGTGCATAATCTACGTTCAAGCGAATGGAATGGGAATCATCGCATAGAAATGAATATCGTTGATATTCGAAGAGAATAGTTTTTTCATCCGGGACAACAAAATGCCAACCAGTGGGCAAAAAAGCGGCAAACATTTTTCAAACATATGAGCAGAGTAAAAATATATACCGATGGCGCGGCGCGGGGAAATCCCGGACCTTCGGCTGTTGGCGTTGTGATTGAAATTGATGGGAGAAAAAAAACCTATCGAGAGTTCATTGGCTATGCCACCAACAATGAGGCGGAGTATAAGGCCCTTATCTTCGCTCTTCGAAAAGTGAAGTTTATTTTTGGAAAAATAAAAAGCAAGAATCTTGTTCTGGATTGCTATCTTGACAGTGAACTGATTGTGAAACAAGTCAATCACAAGTATAAAGTTCTAGAAGAGAATATTCAAAAATTGTTTCTTCTTCTTTGGAATTTGATTATTGACTTCAAGGAAGTGAACTTTTTTCACGTGCCTCGCTCGAAAAATACGGAGGCGGATCGATTGGCAAATCTGGCTCTTGACGAAGCCACCCGCGCTCAAAGCCGAATTTTCTAGGAGAGTAAAATGGCTTGTATAAGCCTTTTTTATTATGGACTGACTATTGACAAAGGGTCGAATATGCTATAATATTGAATGTTAGTCGAGGCCGGATAATCGCGGGGGTCTCAATTTCTGTTTTGAGGTGTCCGACCGCAGTCTGATGGGTCAATTGGTCGGACATCTTCAGAAACTGAGATCTCCGAGGAAAGTCCGGACACCCAAGCCGGTGCTTCGCATCGGATGAAAAAGGCAATGGGTAATCCCCATCGGGTATATTGAAAAATATATTTAGGGAAAGTGCCACAGAGACTATACTATCCGCCCAAGTTTTTTTGGCTTGCGCTTTCGGCGCAGACTCCGCGGAACGAGCCGAAAAAACTTGGGCGGAGAAAGGTGAAAAGCCGATTGATGTAAAATATTTTGCTCGCGCGAGGTATTTTGCTGCAATTGGAGCTGGTTAGCGATGACCAGAACTTGGCAAACCCTGCCTGGTGCAAGTCTGTATCTGATCCTGATTTCTGTTTTGAGGTGTCCGACCGCAGTCTGATGGGGCAAGCGGTCGGACATCTTTAGAAATCAGGATCAGGGAGACGCTCGAGTCCAATAGTAATATTGGTCCTAGATAAATGATTATCGAGTAGTGTTGGTTTTTGCGCTAAAGGTGTCCGACCGCAGTCTGATAGGGTAAGCGGTCGGACACCTGCAAAAACCAACACTACTCACAGAATCCGGCTTACAGGTCTCGACTAGCAATTTTCTACGAACTACGAAATTTTACGAATATACGAAACCTTGCAAAGTTTGCAGTTCGCAAGTCCAAGGAATACTAAGATTGAAAGTGTTCGTATATTTGCAATAGATTCGTAATTCGTAGAGATTCACATGAAGAAGTCCGAACTATTCTTTGCTCTCCTTCTTGTTCCGGTTGATTTTGCGATGATTTTGACTGCGGCGATTCTGGCCTATTGGTTTCGTTTTACGCCGGGTGTCGTTGAGATAAAGCCGGTTCTTTTTGATTTTCCCTTCCAAAGTTATCTCAAAATTGCGCTTTCAGTGGCGCCGTTTTTTTTGCTGATCTTTGCTTTTGAGGGACTTTATTCCCTGAAATCCACCCGGGTTTTCTGGAAAGAATTTCTCAAAATTGTTTTTTCTGTGACTGTCGGCGTCACTCTCATCATTCTTCTTATCTTCTTGAAAAGAGATTGGTTTTCTTCTCGATTTGTTATACTCACGGCTTGGGGTCTGGCAATTCTTTTCATTGCCGTTGCTCGCTATCTGATCAGTTTCATTCAACGTCTTCTTCTTGTCTATAAGGGCTATGGAGTGCATCGCCTTGTTCTTGTCGGAAAGGGAGGATACTGTGACACAGTTTGTCGCCATTTCAAAGAAAATCCCGAACACGGATACAAAATTGTGGCCAGCCAAGATCGCATCAACATTGATTCTCTTCGCGAAGTTCGCGAGAAAAAAGGGATTGACGAAATTTTAGTCTGCGACCCGGAAATATCAATGAAAGAACTTCGGGAGCTGAGCGATTTTTGCAACCGCAACCGCATCGCTTTCAAATTTGTTCCGGCTATCTTGCAGTCAGTGAGCACGAATTTTGAAGTGAAAACTCTTTTTGACGAGCCAATTATTGTTATCAAAAACACGCCTCTTGAAGGTTGGGGAAAGATAGCCAAAAGAATTTTTGATATTGTCGGATCTGTTTTGGGAATTATTGTCACTTTGCCAATCACCATTTTCACTGCTATTACCATAAAGCTGGATTCCAGGGGGCCCGTCATTTTCAAAAACGAGCGCGTGGGACACGAAGGAAATTTCAATGTTTTGAAATTTCGCTACATGAAGCTGGAGTACTGCACGGGAAAACAAAATCCGAACCACAAAGAGGCCCTGGAACTTGAAAAAGAGCTGATTGAAAAGCAAAGTGTCCGCAAGGGGCCGCTCTACAAAATCAAAAATGATCCTCGAAAAACCCGCGTTGGGAGAATCATTGAAGCGCTCTCCATTGACGAACTACCCCAACTCTTCAATGTTTTGAAGGGTAATATGAGCTTGGTCGGCCCGCGTCCCCATCAGCCGCGAGAAGTTGAAAAATACGAGACTTGGCAAAAGAGAACGCTTTCCATAAAGCCCGGAATTACGGGTTTGGCTCAAATTTCCGGCCGATCTGATTTGTCTTTCGCAGAAGAAGCTCGCCTAGACATCTACTATATCGAAAATTGGTCGCTTTGGCTGGATATCGAGATATTGTTCAAGACGTTTTTTGTTTTGTTCAAAAAACGAAAGAATTTGTAAAAAAATCCTCCTCCCCTGCTAAGGGGAGGCGCCCGAAGGGCGGAGGGGTTTGATTAATCGCAAAAAATAAACCACCTCTCTAATCCCCTCCTTGGCAGGAGGGGAGGAAACGGAAAAGATGCTCAATCTCACTTCCCAGCAAATCGTTCAACTCATCCATTTTTGGGGCTATCCGCTGATGTTTGTATTGATGTTTTTTGAAGGTCCGTTTGCCACGATGATTGCGGCTTTTTTGGCTTCACAAGGATTTTTTAATGTCGGGATTGTTTTTATTTTAAGTGTAATTGGAGATGTTGCGGGAGATATCGTTTTATATTATATTGGATGGCTCGGCGGACCAAAGGTGATTGAAAAAGCGCAGAAATTTCTGAAAATCGGCGACGCAGTCGTTGAAAAATTGAAAAGCAATTTTCATCAAAACAGCGAAAGGCTTGTTTTTGTGGTAAAATCAACGACGGGGTTATCTTATGTCACTTTCATCACTGCCGGCGCATTGCGGATGAGGCTCTATCTTTTCGTTAAAAACTCAATTCTTGGCGGTTTTGTTTGGAGTGGGCTGTTAGTTTTTCTAGGTTATTTCTTTGGCTATGCAGCCGCCGAAATCAGCCAATATATCAAATACGCGGGGATAATCATCTTCATCGCGGCCATCCTTGCGGTCGTCGCTCTTGGTCTCATCAAACGCCGCGAATCAGCAAAGATTTTGCAAAACAACAAAACTTGACAAATAATCCTGTTGAGGTCTTACTTCAACAAATCTCAACTCCCACCGCGGTGACGGTGGGGGTTTTCTTTACAAGAAACCATTTTTAAGGTCGAACCTTAAAAATATTATTGTCAATACTTTATGCTATAGCATTTTTTATTGACCGTTTTGCTTTGTTGCTATTTTCTCCCAAAAAAGCTAAAATTCATTCGTATTTCACTCCCACCCCTCCGCTCTTCGGGCATCTCCCCTCGGGCAGGGGAGGGGGTTCAGAAATCTATGAAAATCGCTTTGGTTCACGATTATCTGGTCCAATACGGCGGCGCGGAGCGCGTTTTGGAATGCTTCACGGAAATCTGGCCCTACGCGCCGATTTATACGCTCATATACGACGAGGAAAAAACGCACGGGATTTTCAAAGGGAAGAGAATTTACACTTCTTTTCTCCAGCATTTTCCTTATTCCCGGGCAAATCACCGCATTTTTCCGCCGCTTATGCCGCCGGCTATCGAGCAATTTGACTTTTCAAAATATGATATTGTCCTTTCCGATTCGTCAAGCTATGCCAAAGGAGTCATAACGGGTCCCAAAACGTATCACATTTGCTATTGTCACACGCCAATGCGATATGCCTGGGACGACTGCCAGAAATACATCGAGGAGTTTGGTTTCCCCAAAATTGTCAAAAAATTCATTCCGTTTCTCATGAATTATATTCGCGTCTGGGACCGGGTGAGCGCCGATCGGCCGGATGAATATATAGCCAACTCAAAATTTGTCGCCGGCCGAATAAAAAAATATTATAAAAAAGATTCCATTGTGATCAATCCGCCAGTGGACATTGAAAAATTTCAGATTGGCGAAAAAATCGGCGATTATTTTCTGATAGTGGGGCGGCTGATGACATACAAACGTTTTGATATTGTGATTGAGGCTTTCAACCGACTGGGCTGGAAATTGAAAATTATCGGCCGGGGACCCGATTTCAAGCGGCTTTCCAAAATGGCGAAAGAAAACATTGTTTTCACCGGGAGGCTCACTGACGAAGAACTGGCAAAAACCTACTCCGAAGCCAAAGCCTTTATTTTTCCCCAAGAAGAGGATTTTGGAATCGTTGCCATTGAAGCGATGGCTTCCGGCCGGCCAATCATTGCTTTTCGGGGAGGGGATATAGTGGAGCATGTCCGTGAAGGGATTGAAGGGATTTTTTTTGACGAACAAACTCCCGATTCCCTGATTGGCGCGCTCAAAAAATTCGATTTCCGAAAATTCGATCCGCAAAAAATCAGAGAACGAACCCTCCCGTTTGACAGGGAGATATTTAAGAGTAAAATAAAAGACTACGTTAACAATGCGCTTGGCGCGCATAAATCCCAATAACCAATAACCAAATTCCAAACAAGCTCCAAATTCTAATTTCAAAATCTAAAATTTTTGGTCATTTGGATTTTGGCAATTGTGATTTATTTGGGATTTGATGCTTGAAGATTAGAAATTTATCTTATGGAATTAAAAGAATATTATAAAATCTGGAGGGCAAATATTTCCGTTGTGATATATGCAATTTTAGTGCTTGTTGTTGCGGCTTATGTCTGGTCGATAAAGAAGTCTGAAACCTATTCCGCGTCGCTTCTTCTCAATGTGAGTCGGACCAGACATAAGTCCACGGCAGAGTATAAGTATGACCAATTTTACCGCTTGCAGGCTGATGAGAAATTTGCCGAAGTCATTGTCGCCTGGCTCAAGTCTCCGGGAATCGCGAATGAGATTTTTGAAAAAGCCAATCTGGAAACAGGGCAAAAATCAATGCGCGGACTTCAAAAAAGTTTTCAGGCGGAAAAAACATCTTCCGCAACAGTCAGCGTGAGATATTCAGCTCAAAATGAAGATGAGGCAAAGAAACTTTCCAACGCTATATACTCCGTAATTTCCAACAAAACAAAAAACATCAACGCGGAGGCTCGGGACCCAAACTGGTTTTCGGTTGATATGTCGAATCTTGTGATTCTCAAAAATGTTCAGGATTTGCGAGTAAATTTGGGAATCGCGCTTGTTTTCGGGTTGTTTTTGGGAAGCTTGCTGGCATTTGGAAAGCATTATATCACTCGCGAATAGAGAACGAATTTCAAACGAATATAAACGAATTAAATTCCCAATCGGATGTTGGAAGTTTCCCAACATCCGATGTTGGGAAGTGGAAAATTGCGCATCGGCATCGACCTTCGTTGTCTTGAGGAGGAAAAAATATCCGGAGTGGGGGAATACGCGCTGGAAATTGTTCGCAATTTGCTGGAAATTGATCCAAAAAACAGTTATGTAATTTTTTCAAATTCATACAAACAAAAAAGCAAAAACTTTGATTTCCTTGAAAAATATCCGAATGTTTGTTTGAAACGTTTTCGATATCCGAACAAATTGCTGAATTTTCTGATTTGGTATCTGGGTTGGCCGAAGCTGGACAAAATGGCAGGCGGGACGGATGTTTTTTTTGCGCCCAACATCAACTTTTTGTCGGTGTCAAAAAACTGCCGGCTCATAACAACTTTTCATGATTTGTCCTATGAGAGGTATCCGGAATTTTTCGCGCGAAAAACCCGCCTTTGGCACAATTGGTTTGTGAATCCCCGCCGGATTGCCAGAAAATCTCAAAAAATAATCGCCGTTTCCGAATCAACCCAAAAAGATTTGAAGGAGGTTTACAAAATAAATCCCAAAAAAATAAAAGTGATTCCTCACGGCGTCAGTGATGATTTCAAAACAATTGATCGCAACAATCCCAAACTTCTCGAAATACAAAAAAAATACAATCTGCCTTACAAATTCATTCTCTATCTGGGAAACATTGAGTCAAGAAAAAACATTTTTTCGCTGGTTGCCGCCTATAAGCTTCTGGCGAGAAAAAATCCCGAAATTGGAAAAAAATACAAGCTGGTTTTGGCGGGAAACAAAAGTTCTCATTGCCGCGGCGCAATGAAAGAAGAAAAGGATATAACTTTTTGTGGATATGTCAAAAGAAAAGACCGACCTTTTATTTATAATTTAGCCTCTCTTTTTGTCTATCCTTCGCATTTTGAAGGCTTTGGCTTGCCGCTTCTTGAGGCGATGGCTTGTGGAACGCCGGTGATTACATCGAACAATTCTTCAATTCCGGAAGTGGTTGGAAAAGCGGGAATCCTTGTCGACCCCAATCGGCCGGAAGAAATTGTCCAAGCAGTGCGAGCCGTTTTGCTTGAGAAAAAATTACACCAGACTATGAAAGAGAGAGGATTGAAACAAGCAAAAAAATTCAGTTGGAAAAAAGCCGCCGAAGAGACATTGAAATTACTTACGAATTACCAATCTGTACAAATATACGAATAACTTAGAAAAAAAATAGAGTCCAAGAAACCAGGAATGCCTCTAATAATCACATTCGTATATTTGTAAAAGATCCGTAATTCGTAAAATTTTATGCGCGTTGGCATCGACGCCCGCTTTTTTGGGTCGATTGGAAAAGGACTTGGCAGGTACACCCAGAAGTTAATTGAAAATCTTGAAAGAATAGATGCTGAAAACCAGTATTTTGTTTTTTTGCGCCAAGAAAATTGGAATGAATATCAACCTCGAAACAAAAATTTTGAAAAAGTTCTGGCTGATATTCCGTGGTATGGTTTTCGCGAGCAAATATTTTTTCCGCGCCTTCTTGGGAAATATAACCTTGATCTTGTCCACTTTCTTCATTTCAATGTCCCGCTTTTTTTCAAAGGAAAATTCGTGGTGACAATACATGATTTGATCCTTTATCATTATCCGACAAAACGGGCTTCGACCTGGTCGCCTTTTTTTTATTTTTTCAAAAAATGGTCCCATCGTCTGGTTATCAGAAACGCAATCGTGAAATCCCAAGCGATTATAGCTGTTTCCAAAAACACAAAAAAGGATATTCTGGAACGTTTCAGGATTTCTGAAAAGAAAGTCACCGTCACTTATGAGGCTGTTGATCCGATTCAAAAAGTGGTCAAGGAGCCGGGAGAGATGATTCTCAAAAAATATGGTATAATAAAGCCATACCTTTTATATGTGGGAAACGTCTATCCGCACAAGAATCTTGAAAGGCTGGTTTTGGTTTTTCGGGAAATTCAAAAAAAACATCCGCATTTGCATTTGACGCTGGTGGGAAAGGAAGATTATTTCTACAAACGTCTCAAAAAATATGCCTCTGAAAATTTTGCAAAGAATGTGATTTTCGCCGATTTTGTGCCGGATGAGCATCTGGGAATTGTCTATCGCGACGCCTTGCTCTATGTCTTCCCGTCGCTTTATGAAGGATTTGGTCTTCCTCCGCTTGAGGCTATGACAAGGAATATTCCAGTGGCAAGCTCAAATGCTTCCTGCCTTCCGGAAATTTTGGGAGACGCGGCTGTGTATTTCGACCCAGAGGGAATGGCAGAAATGGCTGAAATCATTGAAAAGGCGGCGACTGACAACTCTCTTCGCGAAAAACTGATCCGCGCTGGCCAGGAGCAGATAAAAAAATACAGCTGGGAAAAAATGGCCAAAGAAACGTTGGAGATTTATGAAAATTGTCTATAGGTTGCGAATTACTAATCTCGTACAAATATACGAATATAAAATTGATTCGTGTATCCGTAATTGATTCGTAATTCGTAAAGATGGCCCGAAAAAACATTTTTTCCCAAATGTTTGATGTGAAGCCGACAAAGCCGGATGGCTCTTTGGATTTGGAAAAAATCAAAAAGGTCAATCGAATAGTCCGCATCGCGAAAAAATTTCCCGAAAAGAAAAAAATTTCATACCGGAAAACAAGCGACATTCGAAGACATCCAAGCCCCCTTTTTTTCGAGGAAAAATGCTTTCAAGAGCCGGAAAAGGAGATTTTTGCCGAAGCCTTGAAGCCGGAGAAGCCAAATATAATTCACTTGGGAAAAAAGGTTCCCGAGGAAGCCACCTCGGTTTCAAAAGTTTACACCCCGCATCTTTTTGAAGAAAAAGACAAAGCCGCTTTTGATTTTGAAATTTCAGAATCAACCAAAAAAATTCTCGAATCTCTTGAAACCGAAAAAGAAAAGGTTGGAACTGCGCCGCGTAGAAATTTTTTGGAAAACCGCTTTTCTTTTGCCTTTTCTTTTTCAGTCGTTCTTCTTCTTTTTTCTTTGACGATACCCCTTTTCCGCTTCACTCAGAAAGGGCTGGAAACAAAAAAGATTCTTTCCGAATCGGGAAAAAACGTTTTGGGAGAATTTGCTGAAGCGCAGAGCAATCTCGCCGCTGGCCAATTTGAAAAAGCCGCCGCCAATTTCGAAGAATCATATGAAATTTTCAAAAGCGCGAACGATGAAGTGGCGAAAATTGGAGGATATTTAAGCCAGATTTTGAGGTTTATACCCGGAGTTTCCAAAGTGGCAACCGCCAATTATTTGTTGAGCGCGGGTGAGAAAATTTCTCTGGCAGGAAAAACAATGTCCTATTCAGTGAAATCTCTCGCCAAAATTGAGAATCCATTTGACGAAGACGCCAATTTTTCGCTCGGTGAAATGTTTTTCAATCTGCAAAAGGGAATCCAGGAAACCGCCGCCAGCCTCAAAGCGGCCGAGGATGATATTGCGAAAGTGAATATGGAAGATCTGCCGGCGGAAATCAAGCCCAATTTCCTGAAGCTCAAAGAAAAATTGCCTCTGATTGTTTCCGGCTTGGATTCTTTTTCAAAAGATTCAAACATAATTCTTGATGTTCTTGGCTACAACGGTCCCCGAAAATTTCTCTTTTTGTTTCAAAATAATCAGGAAATGCGGGCTACCGGCGGCTTTATCGGGAGTTACGGCGTTCTTGATATCTCAAACGGAAGAATAAAAAATCTTTTTGTGGATGATATCTACAACCCGGATGGACAGCTCACTGCCCGCGTCATTCCGCCCGAGCCGATTCAAAAAATGAGCGCGGTTTGGACAATGCATGACGCCAATTGGTTTCCGGATTTTCCCACCTCCGCGGAAAAAGTGGCCTGGTTTTATGAAAAAACCGGCGGGCCGACGGTGGATGGCGTGATTGCTATGACTCCCAATGTGATTGAAAAAATGCTTTCTGTCACCGGACCGATTGAGATGCCCGAATACAGTGTGACCGTGGACGAAGATAATTTTCGGGAAATTGCCCAATATGAAACGGAAATTAATTATGATAAAAAAGAAAATCGCCCCAAAAAATTTATTGCCGATCTCACGCCTCAAATTCTTGACAAACTGTTCAATGTCAAAAATCCGAAAACGATGTTCAAAGCGCTTGATATATTGGGATCTGCCCTTGCGGAAAAGCATATCCTGATTTATTCAAAAAATTATAACGTCCAAAAAACAATTTCGAGCCAGGGCTGGTCGGGGGAAATGCTCAACACAAACAAAGATTATTTGAGCGTCATCAACTCAAACATAAACGGCTACAAAACTGACGGAGTAATCGAGGAAAAAATTCAGCACAACGTTCAAATTCAGAAAGACGGGAGCATCGAGGATGAAGTGGTGATAACCAGGAAGCACAACGGCGGGAACAAAAAATATGACTGGTGGAACAAGGTGAACGGGGATTGGATGAGAGTGTATGTTCCCAAAGGCTCCCAGCTTCTCGAAGCCAGCGGACAAACCCGGGAATTTGTGAGCGCGCCGCTTGACTACCAGTCACTTCAATTCAAAAAAGATCCTCAAATCGAGCAAATCGAGCAGGAGACAAAAGTTGACGAATCAACCGGGACAAGGGTTTACACCGAAAACGAAAAGACGGTTTTTGCCAATTGGGTTTATGTGAGTCCGGGAGAAACGGTTGTTTTGAAATACAGATACCGCCTGCCCTTCAAGCTTTCTTTTGACAGTCTCCATCATCCGGCTGACTCATTTTCTGTTTTATACCAAAAGCAATCCGGAAGCGTTGGAAGTGACTTGGAGTCCGCAATCAAACTGCCCGACGGTTCTTTCAAGGTCATTTGGAAATATCCGGATTCAGCCGAGACGAATGGCGACGAAGTGCTTTTCAAGACAAAACTCGAAACGGACAAATTCATTGGGTTTGCCGTTCAGCCAGAGCCATGATAAAAAAAATCACTCACAAACTGAAAACTGTCCAGCCCTCCAATTCACTGGCTTCAGCCGCTTTCATTATTGCGGCGGCTGGAATCGCTAGCCGTCTTTTGGGCCTCGTTCGCGACCGCATTTTGGCCTCGCAATTTGGAGCGGGGGACACGCTGGATGTCTATTATGCCGCTTTTCGTATACCGGATATTGTCTATAATCTGCTTATTCTTGGCGCGTTGAGCGCGGCTTTTATTCCTGTTTTCACTTCGCTTATTACCCGCGGAGAAGAAGAAAAAGCCTGGGAGCTGGTGAACGTTTTTCTCACCACGGCCCTGTTTTTTTTGGCACTTCTGGCGGGGATTTTTGTCATTTTTGCGCCTTTTCTTGTGAAGTTGATAACCCCGGGGTTTTCAGAAGAGAAAATGCAAAGCGTGGTTACTCTTTCGCGAATAATGTTTTTAAGCCCGATTTTTTTGGGAGTGAGCGGGATTTTCGGCGGAATCCTCAATTCTCTCAAAAGGTTTCTCGTTTATTCGCTTTCTCCGCTTCTTTATAACATCGGAATTATCATTGGCGCTCTTTTCTTGGTGAAGCCTTTTGGGATTGCGGGACTGGCTTGGGGAGTGGTTTTGGGAGCCTTTCTCCATATGATTCTTCAATATCCCAATGTGAAGATCGCCGGGTTGAAATTCTTTCCCCGCTTGGACTTCAAAAACAAAAATCTGCGGCGCGTCCTCACGCTTATGGTTCCCCGCACGATGGGTCTCGCCGTCACTCAGGTGAACTTGCTCGTTATCACTATCATTGCTTCGACGCTTTCTTCGGGGAGTTTGGCTATTTTCAATTTCGCCAACAATTTGCAAGCCGCGCCGCTCGGTTTTTTGTCAGTTCCTTTCGTGCTGGCAGTTTTTCCAACGCTTTCGCATCTGGCGGCAAAAGAAGATTGGAAAGGTTTTGTCGCCAACTTTTCCAAAATTTTTCGCCAAATTCTTTTTTTTATCATTCCGGTGAGCATTCTCATTGTGATATTGCGGGCGCAAATTGTGAGAATTGTCTTGGGGACGGGAAAGTTTGACTGGGAAGACACCACTCTCACCTTCCAAGCGTTGGGGATTTTTTCGGTGAGTCTTTTTGCCCAATGTCTGGTTCCGCTTCTTGCCCGGTCATTTTATGCCATTCACAACACGCGAATTCCTTTTTATACGGGAATCGCGAGCGAATTCGTCAATCTGGTTTTGGCGATATATTTTTCCCGCTTGTTTGGCGTGTTGGGGCTGGTTTGGGCATTTTCAGCGGCGAGCGTTGTTAATATGGCGCTCCTTGTTTATATTTTACACAAAAAATTCGGCGATCTTGACGACAAAAAAATTCTTTCGGTCGTTCTCAAAATTGCTTTCGCGGCAGTGGCGGCGGGAATCGCGGCTCAAGTCACGAAATATTTGGTCGGCGCCTATGCGAATCTCGAGACTTTCCAAGGCGTCTTTTTGCAATTGTGCGCCGCCGCCGCCGTCGGAATTGGGATTTATTTCGCTCTTGTTCAGTATTTTCGTCTCAAGGAACTTGATTATCTCAAAAATTTTCTTTCCGCCAAATTCCGCCGCCAGCAAGTTTCTCTTCCCGAAGATCCAACAGAAGCCAGCGGAATATAGCTTTGCAAATTGCACCTTCGAATTTGCCTTTTCAAATTCAGCATTTTCCTACGATCGTAGAATTTTGCTAAAATGAAAACGTGTATAAAATTGGTCCGATCAAAAGAAAAATTCTTTTAGCGCTTTTAGGAAGTGTTGCTTTGGGATTTTCGAAAGATCCTCGGCAATACTACAGAAACCTTCGTCTTATAAAAAATGAATGGAAAAAAATCAACCAGCAAGCTTTCACACGATCAGTTCAGCGATTGGCCAAAGAAAAGTTGCTTGAAGAAAAAAAGCTTCCAGATGGATCTTTTAAATTGGTTTTGACTGCGAAGGGGAAGCGCGAAGCGAGGATTCTCGAGCTTCTCGGAAATTCAATTAAATTCAGGATTCCAAAACGTTGGGATGGCAAATGGAGAGTTGTCCTTTTTGATATTCCGGAGAAAGATCGTATTTTTAGGGATATACTGCGTGAACACCTCCGCAATCTCAAATTCGCGAAGTTACAGCACAGCGTATTTGTATCTCCGTATCCTTTCGAAAAGCCCATTTTAGAATTGATTGAGATCTATTCCGCCCATCCGTATGTTCGAGTTATTACCGCTGAAAAAATTGACAATGAGGAAGACATAAAAGATCACTTTTTCGAATAGATCGAATTTAGCTTTTTCCCACGATCGTAGAATTTTTCTGTTTTTATTTTCCATAAATTCGCCAACTTAGAAAAATTCTACGATCGTAGGATTTTTCTATAGTTCATAAAAGATATAAAAAACCAGCATTTTGAACAGGTTGCGACAAGATATATTTTGTAGTATAATTTCAAAGCGATTGATGTTTATGGCGAAGCCGTCCGGACAGACGGAGAGAAGAATGAGGGATAAAGATGCAGGGAGATTGCTAACTTCTTAAGCATTTTTTACACAAAAAGAAAAATTTAAAAGTATGTTAAGGTCAATAATCAAACGAAAGCTATTTATTGTTATCCTGAATATTGCTTTTCTTTTAGGCAATACCGGTTTCCCTTTTTTAATTAACAACGCCAATGCCCAGAATCTGCCGAAAATTGATTTAAATAATCAAAACCCAACAGAAAGGGAGGAAACAGAAGTTGCCACTAATAATTCTTCAAACCAAGAAGACGAAATAGACGCGGAATGGTTGGAGCAAGCCAAAGAAAAGATAGCTAATCAGGAATATTACGCGGCACTGCAAACCAAGGATACAAAAGGCAACGACTTTGCTCATCCGCGCTGGCATTTTGCCAATCGGGCCCAAAATTTGCGCGCCTATATGGATTATCAAGGCTGGGAAATGATGCCGCGCAGTTATTCTACCTCCACCCCACAAGAAGAACAGGAATGGAACTTAAAATATCAGGCATTGTCTTTGGGTAGAGAAAAAGCAGTTTCTTCCAAACAGTCACTGGTCAATGATCAAAAAGCAAATATTACAACTCAAGAAAATTTAATTACCGTTCAAAGAGCAACTTCAGTAGAGGAATGGTATAAAAACTCTCCTCAAGGCTTGGAGCATGGCTTTAATATCAAACAAAAACCCGAAGGCGACGGCAGTTTAGTTTTAACCGGCAAGTATCAAACCGATCTCAAGATAGAGCAAAAAGACAATCAACTTATTTTCAAGAAAAATGATCAGATTTTATTTGTTTATGACAAGCTTTATGTTTTTGACACCAACAATCAAACACTGCCTGCCAAATTCAAACTGACTCAAACCCAAAATAATTATTATTTAGAGATAATCATAGATGACACCAAGGCAGTTTATCCTTTAACCATTGATCCGATTTATCAATTCCCCAGTTGGACAGCGGAATCTGATCAAGCCAGCGCCTATTTTGGCTATTCCGTCTCTTCTGCCGGCGATGTCAATGGTGATGGTTATGACGATGTGATTGTGGGCGCATATTATTATGATAACGGTCAATTAGACGAAGGCCGGGCTTTTGTGTACCATGGCTCAGCGTCAGGATTGTCCACCACTGCCAACTGGACAGCGGAATCTGATCAAGGCAGCGCCAAATTTGGTATTTCCGTCTCCTCAGCCGGCGATGTCAATAACGATGGTTATGATGATGTCATTGTGGGAGCGTATCATTATTCTAATGGTCAATTAGACGAAGGCCGGGCTTTTGTTTATCACGGTTCAGCTTCCGGACTTTCTGCTTCAGCCAACTGGACAGCGGAATCTGATCAGGCCAGCACCGATTTTGGTTATTCCGTCTCTTCTGCCGGCGATGTCAATGGTGATGGCTATGACGATGTAATTGTGGGAGCGAATTATTATGACAACGGTCAAACAGACGAAGGTCGGGCTTTTGTGTACCATGGCTCAGCGTCAGGATTGTCCACCACTGCCAACTGGACAGCGGAATCTGATCAGGCCAGCGCCTATTTTGGTGTTTCCGTTTCTTCTGCCGGCGATGTCAATAACGATGGTTATGACGATGTGATTGTGAGCGCATATTGTTATGACAACGGCCAAACAGACGAAGGTCGGGCTTTTGTGTACCATGGCTCAGCGTCAGGATTGTCCACCACTGCCAACTGGACAGCGGAATCTGATCAAGGCAGCGCCAGATTTGGTATTTCCGTCTCCTCAGCCGGCGATGTCAATGGTGATGGCTATGACGATGTGATTGTGGGCGCATATTATTATGACAACAGCCAATCAGACGAAGGCCGGGCTTTTGTGTACCATGGCTCAGCGTCAGGATTGTCTGCTTCAGCCAACTGGACAGCGGAATCTGATCAGGCCAGCGCCTCTTTTGGCTATTCCGTCTCTTCTGCCGGCGATGTCAATAACGATGGTTATGACGATGTGATTATTGGGGCAAGTTCTTATGACAACGGCCAATCAAACGAAGGTCGGGCTTTTGTTTATTATGGCGCATCAATATTAAATACTTATACCATCTCCTACAACGCCAACTCAGCTGATTCCGGCACAGTCCCAGCCAGTCAAACCAAAACCCAGGGCGTTGATTTAACCCTAAGAACGAATACGGGCAGTTTAGCTAAAACCGGCTATACTTTCTCCGGTTGGAATACTGCCGCTGACGGTTCAGGCACTCACTACGCGGAAGGCGGCACTTTCACCACTGACGCCAACACTACTTTGTATGCCGAGTGGACAGCCAATACCTACCAAGTGGCTTTTGACGGCAATGGCGCTGATAGCGGTTCAATGAGCAATCAAAACTTTACCTATGATGTAGCGCAAAATTTAACCGCTAATGCCTACACCAAAACCGGCTACGTTTTCTCCGATTGGAACACTCAAGCCGATGGTTCCGGCACCGGCTATACTGACGGACAAAGTGTTTCCAATCTCACCGCGATCAATGGCGCGACTGTTACTCTCTATGCCCAGTGGGCAGACGACCAAAATCCTGTGATCTCCAATGTCTCTGTTTCTCCAAACATGTCTCAAACAACAATTGAATGGAATACCAATGAAGAATCCTCGTCACAAGTAGAATATGGTCTGACTGGCGATTACGGCAGTAATACTCCAGAGACAAACACTTCTCCTCGCGTCACCCAACACACAGTTACTTTGTCCGATCTTAAATCTTGCGCCAAGTATTATTTTCGAGTTAAATCCAAAGACGAAGCCAATAATCAAGGGGTTTCCAGCCAAGATGTTTTTTACACCACCGGTTGTGAGGTTTCTTCAATTTCCAGCGGTAACAGCGGTTCAATTGAAGTTTCTGGCGGCACAGTATCATTAAATACCAACAAAGGCACCGCCTCCATCACTGCTCCTAACAACTTTGCTTCAGAAACAACTACTATTCAAATTAACAAACTAAACTCTTCAACCGTATCCAATGCTCCTTCGGGAACAAATCTTGTTGATGACAACTGCTTCAAGCTTCTAGCCGTTTCTTCAAACGGAAATACAGTTGTCACCTTTGACCAGCCGGTAACTTTTGTTGTTTCTTACGGGTCGGAAGTCGAATCCTCATACAAAGAAGAGACTCTTGATGTTTACAAATATGAAAGCGGCAGTTGGACGAAGAAAAACTGCGCCTTGGATACACAAGCCAACACTCTAACTTGCGCTCTTGCGAACTTTTCGGTTTATGGTGTTTTTGGGGAGGTGGTTTCTGCCAGCAATGAGAAAGATGAGGAAAATGAAAATGACGTTTATCCTCCTGTTGTAGCCATAGGAAAGAAAAAAGTGTTCAATCTTTCTGAAAATGAATCAGTATCTGTAAGAAAAAGAAACTTTGTTCTGCGGGGAAAAGTCCTCGATCTTGAAGAGGGAACCGTGGTTGAAATCGAGAAAGACGGCAAAGTGATTGCGGAGAGAAAAATTAGCGCCAAGAAGAAATGGCGATTTGTCGCTCGGAACAAAAGTAATGAAGCGTCCTTTCGGTTTCGCTATCTTGAAAAATCAAGCCGGGAAGAAATTCGCTCTTCCGGAACATACAGGATTCTCATTGACAAAAAAGACCCTGTTTTCGTGAGTTTTGCCAAATCAACTTCTGCCGCAGGAGGAGAGACGATAACTTGGCAAACAACTGACAATGATCAAATCAAATACTTCAAAATTCGTTTTCAGGGCAAAAATTACTCTTCAGCTGAATCCCGCTTTCAAATTCCTCAAGATGCCGGAAAAGGAGTTGCCAAACTTGTTGTTTCTGCTTTTGATCGGGCTGGCAACAAGGCCGCCAAAAAAATGATGGTGAAGATAAGATAGAAAACCAAAAGATCGGGAAAATGGATCAAATCCAGCTCTTTTCCGCGTCGTAGAGTTTTTCTGTTTCTATTTTCCATAAATTCGCCAACTTAGAAAAATCCCACGATCGTAAGATTTTTCTATAGTTCATAATAAGGCATATACAACTTAGCTTTTTCCCACGATCGTAGGATTTTTCTGTTTCAGTAATTTTCTATTTACTTTGAATCCAACTCACCAATTCTCTAAAATTCAGCATTTTCCTACGATCGTAGAATTTTGCTAAGTGTGATTTGTGAAATGGCCTTCAAGGCTTTTTTTGTTTGCAAAAAGCCGAAAATACGCTAAAATTCGACCATGAATAACATAAGAAATTTTTGTATTATAGCTCACATTGATCACGGCAAATCCACTCTTGCCGATCGAATGCTGGAGATCACGCAAACGGTTGAACATCGGAAAATGAAAGAGCAGCTGCTTGATACGATGGATTTGGAACGGGAACGGGGGATCACTATCAAACTTCAGCCAGTCCGCATGACTTATACGCGGATCAATGCGGATTGCACGCGGATAGACGCAGATATGAACTCGGATAAGCGCGGATTGATTTATAAGGATCTCACTTACAAACTGCGAGGACTTTTTTTTAGCGTGTATAATAATCTCGGCCCGGGACATAAAGAAAGTATCTATAAGAAAGCTTTAGAAATCGAATTAGATAAATCTAGCTTAAAATACGAGAAGGAGAAAGCAATAGATGTTGAGTACGACAATAAAAAAATTGGCGTATATCGGCCGGATTATATAATTGAAAACAAAATCATCATTGAAATTAAGGCCTTACCCTTTTTAGGCAAAATCGAAAAAAAACAAACTTGGCACTATCTAAAAAGTACGGATTATAGACTGGCGCTACTGGTAAATTTTGGTCAAGCGAGATTGGACGTTGAACGAATAATCTATGACGCCGCCCGTGACAATCTGCACAAAAATCAGCGAGTATCCGCGTCTAATCCGCGAGAATCCGTGCACGTGTTGAATTTGATCGACACCCCGGGTCATGTGGATTTTTCCTACGAAGTTTCGCGGTCTCTGGCCGCCGTTGAGGGCGCCATTTTGCTTGTGGACGCGACCAAGGGCGCGCAGGCTCAAACCGTTGCCAATTTATATCAAGCCATTGAACAGGGGTTGGAAATAATCCCGGTTGTCAACAAAATTGATCTTCCCAACGCCGAAATTGAAAAAACCAAAAATGAAATTGTGCATCTGCTCGGCTGTCGAAAAGAAGAAATTCTCGAAGCCAGCGGAAAAACCGGGCAAGGCGTTCCTGAAATTCTCGAAGCCATTGTCGAAAAAGTTCCTCCGCCGGCTGGCAGGACTGATCAGCCTCTCCGCGCGCTGATTTTTGATTCAAAATACGACACGTATAAGGGTGTACTGGCATACGTGCGCATTTTCGACGGGAGCATAAGGGCGGAAGAAAAAATCTTTACCTTGGCCCAAAAATCAGAAAGCTCAGCCATCGAAGTGGGATATTTTTCACCGCAGCTTATAAAAACCGAAAAGTTGTCAGCTGGGGATATCGGATACATCGCCACTGGCTTCAAAAGTGTGGGAGATTGTCGGGTGGGCGACACAATCACGCTTGCAAGCGCAAAAGAGAAAGCGTCAAATCTTCCCGGATACAAGGAAGTGAAGCCGGCGGTTTATGCCAGTTTTTATCCCAAAGAGGGGAATGACTACAACTTTATGCGCGACGCTTTGGGAAAATTGAAACTCAACGACGCCGCTTTCAAGTTTGAGCCGGAATCAAATTTGGCGCTCGGGCGGGGTTTTCGCTGCGGATTTTTGGGGCTTCTTCATATGGAAATTGTTCAAGAGCGCTTGAGGCGTGAATTTGAGATTGACCCAATTGTTACAACGCCAAGCGTGGTTTATGAAATAAAAATAAAAAACAAATCCGAGAAAATAAAAATATATTCTCCGCTGGAGATGCCCGATCCCTCGATCATCGAAAGCATCGAAGAGCCTTATGTGAAGCTTGATATCATTTCTCCTTCCAAATATCTGGGTTCGATTATGGAATTGATGAACAACGTCCGCGCCGAATACAAAAACACGGAATATATTGACAACGAACGAATGATTCTTGCCTTTGAAGCGCCGCTCATTGATGTCATCATTGATCTTCACGACAAATTGAAAAGTGTTTCTTCGGGTTTTGCCTCCATGAGCTATGAACTTATCGGCTATCGCCCAAATGATCTGGTGAAGCTCGATATTCTTGTCGCCGGCGAAAAAATTGACGCTTTTTCGCGCGTTGTTCCGCGGGAGAATGCTTTTTCCGAAGGAAAAGCCACCGTTGAGAAGCTGAAAAACGTTATCCCGCGCCAAAACTTCCAAGTCGCGCTTCAAGCCGCCATTGGCGGGAAGGTGATTGCCCGCGAAACCATCAAAGCTTTTCGAAAGGATGTGACGGCCAAACTTTATGGCGGAGACGTGACGCGCAAAAGAAAACTCCTTGAAAAACAGAAAAAAGGGAAAAAAAGAATGAAGTCTTCCGGTCGAGTGGAAATCCCAAGTTCGGCCTTCTTGGCTGTTTTGAGGAAATAGTGGTATAATATCTCTGCAAACTGCGAATCAAATACGAATATGCAAATGAATTTATTTGTATGCCAAGTGTGAGTTGCAAGGAATCATACCAGCTTTGCATTAATTCGTATATTAGCAATAGATTTGTAACTCTTGAAGAATATCATGTCGAGATACAAGCGCAAAATCAGAGTTGTTTGGATAATAATAACTTTACTTGCCGTTCTTTCAATGGTTGCCTTCACAGTGGCTCCGCTCATGATGAATTTTTAAAATGGTTGAAGAAAAAACAAAAAAAAGCAGAAGAAGCGTTGTCTTTTTTTCGGGATTCTTTTTTCTGGCCGGGTTTGTTGTTTTGGTGATGATAGGAATTTCCTTGGGCAAAGAAACTTACCGAAAAAGACAAATTCAGAAAGAAATTGAAAATCTTCAATCCGAAATACAGAAAGTGAGACAAGAGAACAGTGATTTATCCAACTTGATTTCCTATTTGTCCAGTCAGGAATTTCAGGAAAAAGAAGCCCGAGAAAAACTGAACCTCCAAAAAGAAGATGAAAAAATGATTGTCTTGAGAAAAGATGCCGCTGGCCAGACTGACAGCAAAACAGACGAAACAAAAAGAAACGAAGTTTTGCCGGAAGACAAAACACCTAATTGGAAAAAATGGCTCGAACTATTTTTCCCCGCGGAAACCAGCATTCAATAATCAAAAAATTATGCCAAAGAAAATCAGACGGCCAAAAATCAAAAAAACCTTCATCTTCGTTTTTTCCGTCGCGGCGGCAATTTTTTTGCTTTTGTCAATTTTTGTTTTGGGGGTTTATCGGTTCAATTGGAGTAATTGGATTTTTGAGGCCGCTGAAAAAGCGCTTCCTCTTCCCGCTCTTTACGTAAAAGGGGCGGGTTTTGTTGGAATCGGCGAAATAAAAGCGGACAACCAGGCAATCAAAAAATTTTATGAATCACAGGATTTTGACAAAATCGGGATGAGGGTTGATTTTGGGACGGAGCAAGGAAAAAAAAGGCTTCGCGTGACAGAAAAAGGAATCATCAACAAGCTGATTGAAAATAAAATTGTTGTCGCCCTGGCTGAAAAGAAAGGCATCCATGTGAGTGATGAAATGGTTGACCAAGAAGTTGACTCAAGCATAGATCAATTCGGCAACCGCCAAAACCTGATGAGTGATTTGTCCCGTCTTTATGGCTGGAGCTTGAAAGATTTCAAGCAAAAAGTGGTGAAGCCCGAACTTTATGCCGACAAACTTTCCGAAAAATATGAAACCGAATTGGACGTTTCCGCCCAAGAAGCAAAGATAAATTCGCTTTTTGAAAAAGTTTCCCAGAAAAAGGAAGATTTTGAAAAAGTTGCCCGGGAATCTTCAGAGGGGGAAAGCGCGAAGAATGGCGGCGATTTGGGCTGGTCAACTCGCGATCAGCTCATTCCGGAAATTTCCGAAAAAGCTTTTTCCATGAAAACGGGAGAAATAAGCTCGGTCATCAGAAGCACTTTGGGCTTTCACATCATCAAGCTTGAAGAAAAAAAATCTGAAGAAGACGAAGATATGGTTCGCATTCGTCAAATATTCGTGAAAACCCCCACCTTTGGCGGCTGGCTTCTTGAAGAAATGAAAAAATATTCCGTAATTGTTTTTTTGAAAGATTATCAATGGAATGCTGAAAAAGCCCGGGTTGAATTCAAAGATCAGGAAATGAGGGATTTTGAGAGCAATCTTGATCTCAACTCGCAAGGCGACCCCTCGGTATTTTTCTAGAGTCCATCTCAAAATACAAGAAGAATCACAAAAACAAAAACTCGGCAAAACCGGGTTTTTTGGAGCCGATGACGCCGAGATCTCCGCTTAGGGCGGACGGGAAACCATTGCCGCTGTTCGGAGGATTTCCGTTTTCAGCGGGAAAACACTACTTCGTCAAATTTAAGCCTAAGGTGAGCCTGCGATCGGAATCGAACCGATAACCTCTGCTTTACGAAAGCATTGCTCTGCCGATTGAGCTACGCAGGCTTAAATTCTAGGCATACGAATCTGCCACTGACCCACTTCGACATATCTGGAGCGGGTAACGGGAGTCGAACCCGTGTATCAACCTTGGGAAGGTTGCGTAATGCCGTTATACCATACCCGCAATACTTTGAAATTATAGGTGAAATATTCAATGATGGCAATATTGCTTCAAGTATGTTATAATCCAGCCAATGCAAGAAATCATCTCCAAAATCAAAAATCTGCGGCGCAGAATCACCCTCGCGGGTGACTGTCTTTGACTTGACAAAGAAGAAAAAAAGGATTGAGGAGCTGGAAAATATTTCCGCGAAAGAAGACTTTTGGAAAGATCCAAGCGAAGCGCAGAAAATAATGCGGGAACTGGAAAACCTGAAATTTGACATTTCTGAAATTTCCGGTTTGGGAGCGGAGGTGGGGAGTCTTCTGGAGCTGGCTGAAATTTCCCAAAACGATCCGGAAATAAAAAAGGAAATCGAGGAAAAAGTGAGCGATGTTGAAAAGAGAACAGCCCGTCTTGAATTTGAAGCTATGTTTCGGGGAGAATATGACGATCGAAACGCCTTGCTTTCCATTCACAGCGGGACGGGAGGAACGGATGCTCAGGATTGGACCCAGATGCTTTTGCGAATGTACCTTCGCTTTGCCGAGCGAAAAGGCTGGAAAACAAAAATAATATCCGAGACTCCCGGGCAGGAAGCGGGGATAAAGAGCGCCACGGTGGAAATTTCCGGGAAACTGGCTTATGGGCATTTCAAAGCCGAAGCCGGCGTCCATCGTCTGGTGCGGCTTTCTCCTTTCAACGCCAACAATTTGCGCCAAACTTCATTCGCCCTGGTTGAAGTTTTGCCTGAAATTGATAAAATAAAAGAAGTTGAGATTAATCCGAAAGACCTCAAAATTGACACTTTCCGCGCGTCAGGAGCCGGTGGACAACATGTCAACAAAACTTCCAGCGCTGTGCGCGTGACTCATCTGCCGACCGGGATTGTGGCCGCGAGCCAGAGCGAGCGCAGTCAGCTTCAAAACAAAGAACAGGCTCTGAAAATTTTGAGCGCCAAGCTTCATCAGAAATATCTTGAGGAAAAAGAAAAAAAGAAAGAAGCATTGAAGGGGAAGTATGCCGATGTTCAGTGGGGGAGTCAAATTCGGTCTTATGTCCTGCATCCCTACAAACTCGTGAAGGATCATCGGACAAAATTTGAATCAAAAAATCCGGAAAAGATTCTGGATGGGGATTTGAATGGGTTCATTGAAGAATATTTGAAACAACGCGGAAAATAATTTGTATTATTCGTAATTCGTCGATTGGCGTTTATTCGTTGATTAGCATCACATCCAGCATAGCGTCATGATTGAATTCAAAAACGTAAAAAAAATATACAAAGTCGGATTGATGAACACAATCGCGCTCGATGACGTCAGTTTTTCCATAGACCAAAAGGAATTTGTTTCCCTTGTCGGGCACAGCGGCGCGGGGAAATCAACTATTCTCAAATTGATATATGCCGAGGAAAAACCAACCTCCGGGGAAGTTTTGTTTAATGGAGAAGACATCACTCAATTGAAACCAAAAGATCTCCCTTTGCATCGCCGCCGCATCGGAACTATTTTTCAGGACTTCAAATTGCTTTTGAAGAAAACCGTGTTTGAAAACGTGTCTTTTGCTTTGGAAGTTTCCGGATGTCCAAACAGCGAAATTCAAAAAAGCGTTCCTCAAATTCTTGAAATTGTGGGGCTTTCCGGCAAGGCGGAAAACTATCCCCATGAAATTTCCGGCGGGGAACAGCAAAGAGTGGCGATTGCTCGGGCGTTGGTCCACCGCCCGGCACTTATCATTGCCGACGAGCCGACAGGAAACCTCGACCCCATCAGTTCTTGGGGAATTATCCAACTGCTTCTCAAGATAAACAAGCTGGGAACGACAGTCATTCTTGCCACCCATGACAAGGAAGTGGTCAACAACATCAAGCGAAGAGTGATCACGCTCGATCAAGGGCGAATTATAAGGGATCATTCAAAAGGGCGCTACGCTATATAATTTACGAATTACGAATCTTTACGAATATACAAATGAAATTTCCGTAATTCGTATATTTGTAAGAGATTCGTAATTCGTAAAGAAATATATGATACTTCTCACTCTCACTCGCACTCTCAAATCCGGATTCCAAAATTTCTACCGAAATGGCTCTTTGACCGTGGCCGCGGTGAGCATTTTGACATTGGCTCTTTTGATCATAAGTGTCATTTTGGTTCTTTCCATCAGCGCCAATCTGGGGCTGAAATACATACAAGACAAAATTGATATTCGCGTGTATTTCAAAAGCGACGTTAACGAGCAAACGATAATGGCTTTCCGGTCGGAAGTGCAGAAGAAGAAAGAAGTGAAATCAGCTGAATATATCTCCAAAAACAAAGCTCTTGACGATTTCAAAGCCGCCAACGCCGGAAAACCCGAGATTTTGAAGGCTATTGAGGCGGTGGAGGAAAATCCTCTTCTTGCTTCGATAAACATCAAGGCGAACGATCCGGAACAATATGAAATAATCGCCAAAGCGATTGAAAATTCAAGCTACAGAGACGACATTGCCAGCGTCAACTACCAGCAATATAAACTTGTTATTGATCGGTTCAACACGACCATCAAAACAATACGGAAAACCGGAGTTTTTCTCTTTGTTATTTTTTCGGCTATTGCGATTCTCATCACTTTCAACGTGATTCGCATGACCATTTTCAATCACGGGACGGAAATTGAGATTATGCGCCTTGTTGGGGCGTCCAACAATTTCATCAGACTGCCTTTTGTTTTTGAAGGAGTGATTTATGGAGTATTCGCGGCGGTTATTTCCATTGCTCTTCTTTTTCCGATCGTGAAGATAATCACTCCCTATGTCATTGGTTCGGCTTATGTGCAAATAATTCAAGCTGATTTTGCGAGATATTTCGTCTTGATTTTTATTGCCCAGTTTTTGACAGGCACCCTCTTGGGAATCATCTCAAGCCTTCTTGCGATTCGGAGATATTTGAAAATATAGCTTGCTTAAGCCAAAAAACCGACGTCTGCAAGCGTCGGTTTTTTGATTTGGAAGATTTCTATCCTCGCTGAAGTTCAATCTTGGCGAAGGTTTGAAGATCAATTCAGCCGCCAAAGCGCAAAATTCAAATATGAAGCAAAAGATACCCAGGCGATGTATGGGATCATAAGCGCGCCGGCAAGCGGGCGGATTCTCCAAAAAAGAACCGTGGTGATGGCGATAAAAATAAGTAAAACAATGATTTCGGCAAAAGCCAGACCCGGTTTTTTCAAGCCGAAGAATAAAATTGACCAGAGCGCGTTAAGACCAAGTTGTATGCCGTAAATTATCAAAGCTAACTTGATTTGCCCTTTTGCTTGTCCATCCGCAGCCTTGGCGTAGGAGGACCAAATAAGATATGATGCTATGCCCATGAGAGTATAAAGCGTTGTCCAAACCGGTCCGAAGAGCCATGACGGCGGATTCCACGCCGGCTTTATGAGCGTCGCATACCATCCTTTGACGCTTGAAGCAGTAAACACCGAACCGATAATTCCCGCCGCTTGGGCGGTAAGTATGGCAATAATTGCCAAGATGTAGTTCATATTTTTGATTTTGGTTAATGGTTTTGGTTAATAATGAAGCTTTGCGGGGGAATAAAATTCCCGCCGCCGCCGAAATTTCGTGCCAGCGAAGCTGGCGCGCCGCCAAATCAATGTTCTTTCAATACTTCTTCAAAAATATTTTTATATTCATCGTCAAACAAAACTTTGGTTTTTTTGTATTCTTCATTAAAGTCACTGTTCATAAATGACTGAAATGCCCATAAACGCCTATCTTGATTGAATTTTTTACTCATAAAATTATCGACTCCAATTTTATTAATAATTTGTGTCATTTTTTCGAATTCTTCAATAGAACAAATCGAATATGGATAGATTTGTAAACTTCCACGGCCTTACGGCCGTGGAAGTTTACGTTTTGATATTTTTTTAAACATGACTATAATCCAGATTTAGTCCGATTGTGTTCCTTGCACAACATTTGGCAATTTTCCGCAATAGTTTTCCCGCCTTCGCGCCAAGGAGTGATGTGGTCGGCTTCCATTTCTTCAATATCCCGCATTTGTTTTTCCTTCTTTTCTTTTTTACACCACGGACAAATGCCTTTTTGCCGTTCATACGCTTCGCGCTTCATCTTATCGGTAAAGGCGCGGATAGAAAGATGTTTTTCCTGCCGCGTCAAAACATAAGGATAAATACCGGATTTTTTGGTAACGTCCTCGTCTTGCATTAGCTCTTTAATTTCAGCTTCTAATTTGTCGGGGTTTAGTTTTTTGTCTTTGAATTGGTTGTATAGCTCGCCCCAATTTACATGCGCCATCTCTTTGCGGTAGTTGGGGAAAGTTTTGCGTACCCACGCAATCACATCTTGGAAGTAATTCCATAACTCATCGGTGTTTTTGTCGTGTTGGTGTTTCGCCATGTAATCCTCAACATTGCCGTTGTTTATCCATGAAAGCGCGGTTTCTAAGTAATCTTGCCGGATCGGCGAGCCGGAAAGTAGCGCGCCGCCGTCATTTGCCAAAAGATACGCCGCGCAATTCGGCTTGCTGAATTTGAGTTTTGCGTCCGAAAGCCATGGCCCAGTGTAAACCGCGTTGCGAATTTCTTGGTCGGTCAATTTTTCTCCGGCAATATTGATTGTTTTAAACCATTCCAATCGCTCCTTGTCCGTGCCTTCGCAGAAGTAAATCATCAGCTCATAATCCAAAATCTGGTCTTGTTCTTCTTTAGTGAGATTATGAAAAAAATAGTTATTGAGTGAAAAGTCGCCGTTTACATACTGCCCAATGCTAATGGTGCGCTGTTGTCCGTCTAGCATCTCGTAAGTTCCGTCCTCTTTTACCATCCAATACATCACATTAAGCGGGAAACCCTTCTTGATAGTTTCAATTACCGCGTCGCGCTGTTTATCTTTGTACACAAATTCGCGCTGATATTTTGGCCGCACATCAAGTTTGCCGCCATAAGCCACCACGCCTTCTATAGCATTATATTTGAAGCCATCAATAACTTTGCGAACTTTGATTTTATGTAATTCAATTTTCATAATTATTTTTTACTCTCTTGTTTTTAATTAAAATTCGTTTGAACAGTTTCTTGCCATTTAGATAGATTGCGTTTGCAAACGAATACACACCGTCTGCCCCAACAGATCCGACGTGACCAATTATTTCAAACTGCTCGGGATTATATTTATCAACAAATGTAACCGGAACACCCATAACACCTTTGTAATCCATTGGTATATCTGAATATCTTGAAACTTCTATGGCGTTGTAATTGTCATATTTAGGGTATTCTTCTGGGCTGTATTTTTTGTACAAAGTTAGTTCTTCATGCCTCTTTGTAGTGTCAAGATTAGTAAACCACAAAATTCTTCCCATACTAAAATACTTCACGCCATTGACGATTTTCTTTCTTGATTCTGTCGGTATGTCATAATCCATCGGGACTTGAAACCATTTTGTGCCTCCGTTGTCATATCCGAGCCACAATCTGTTTTCTTTGATAAATTTGAAAATTTCTTTGTACGTTATAGCGTTTTGGTCGCCAAGAATAAGGAACTTTTTACTGTATTCCATCAGTTGCGCCACATATTCACGAAATAGAGAAAATGGCGGATTGGTGCAAACAATATCGGCTTGCTTTAATAGCTTTATACATTCTTCACTGCGAAAATCGCCGTCTCCTTTAAGAGGTGCGGAAACATTGGCGTCGTGTTCCAGTAAGCGTTTGACGTCTTCAATACTTATGGCTCCATCTTTGTTAATATCCGGAACTTCATTGATTTCAATTCTGTGCGCTTCGGCGTTCTTCGGTTTAATCGGTTTTAATCCTTCCATCTCAAATAAGGGCAGTTGCCTGCCGGCAACCGGAGAGCCGCTGTAACTGGTGGTGATAAGTTTTTTTAATCCCAACGCGTTAAAATTGGAAGCAAAGTATTTGAAAAAATTGCTTTCAAAAGGGTCATCGCAGTTGCAATACACCACCTTGCCGCGAAACTGGTCTTTATAGTGTTTTAACTCTTTTTCAATATCAACAAGTTGAGTATAAAACTCATCTGCTTTCGCGGCTCTGGCTTGATGTAAATTTTTGTTCAAAGATTTTGCCATAACTATTTCTGTATTAAATCATCAACGCTCACCTTAAGCGCGTCCGCGATTTTTCGTAGCGTCTCAATGCGAGGATCTGGCGTTGAG
>FWPV01002805.1_pt1 | contig 41300 bp, 27 predicted proteins | sample 2228371 | NCBI WGS metagenome assembly FWPV01 (sample SAMEA103939776, study PRJEB20133) | metagenome
AAGGCCAGGATCCCCCCCAAGAGCACCCCCACGAAGAGGAAGTTGGAGATCACCCCCTTTTCCACCCCCACCGGTAGCCAATGACTGGCCAAGAGGAGCGCGATGAAGCACAGGGCGAGCCACCGGCCGGCGAAACGAACCCACCGGGCCCCGCGGCCCTTGAGCCTGCTCGCAAGCAAGTTGTGGAGTCCCACGAGGGCCAAGCCGAGACCCACCCACCACTTGAAGGCTAGGCCCACGGCGATGCCCAGATAGATCATCCCCTCGTGGAGGACCCAGATCCCCCTGTGGCGGCCAGCCCTCCTCGCGAACACGGCCCGTGCCAAAGGAGGTATCACGGCCAAGGCCACGATCAGGGCCGCCAATAGGGCGAAGGTCTTGGTGTAGGCCAAGGGGCGAAAGAGCTTTCCCTCGGCCCCTTCCATGGTAAGGACGGGCAAGAAGCTCACGATGGTGGCCGAGACCGCTGTGAGGACCGCCCCTCCCACCTCCCGACAGGCCCTGAAGGTCACCTGGATCCGGTCCTCCTCGGTCTCGGCCTCCCTGAGATGCTGTAGGATGTTCTCCACGATGATGATCCCCATGTCCACCAAGGTCCCTATGGCTATGGCGATCCCCGACAGGGCCACGACGTTTGCCGCCACACCCAAGAGCCTCATGAGTATGAAGCAGATGATTATCGCCAGGGGCAGCACGCTGGAGATGAGCAGGGAGCCGCCCCAGTGGCTGGCCATGAAGACCAAGACCAAGATGGTGACCAGTATCTCGTCGGTGAGGGCCGAGCTCAGGGTTTCCAGCGTCTCATGGATGAGCCTTGTGCGATCGTAGAAAGGGACGATCCGCACCTGGCTTACCGTGCCGTCGGACAGCGTCTTGCGTGGCAGCCCGACGGCGATGTCCTCCATCTTCTTGCGGACGTTCTTGATGACCTCCAATGGATTCTCGCCGTGACGGACCACCACCACACCGCCTACGACCTCGGTGCCCCCCTTGTCCAGCGCACCGTATCGAGAAGCTGGTCCAAGGGTGACCCTGGCCACGTTCCTCACGAAGACGGGCACGCCCTCGTTGAGCTTGATCACGGCGTCCCGGATGTCCGAGACGTCCTTCACGAAGCCGACACCCCTGATGACATACTCAACCCTGTTGATCTCCATGGACCTGGCACCCACGTCGCGGTTGGCCTCCTTGACCGCGGAGATGACGTCGTTGAGGGTCACTTGCTGCGCCCTCATGAGGTCCGGGTCGAGCTCCACCTGGTATTCGCGCACGAACCCCCCCACGGATGCCACCTCGCTGACCCCTTCGGCCGATAGGAGTGCGAAGCGGACGTACCAGTCCTGTATGGTCCTGAGTTCCTGCAGATCCCACCCCCCTGTGGGGTTCCCTTGCCTGTCCTGCCCTTCGAGGAGGTACCAGAACACCTGGCCCATGCCTGTGGCGTCGGGCCCGAGGGCGGGTTGCACGCCCTCCGGGAGCGTCCCCTGGGGGAGGCTGTTGAGCCTCTCCAGGATCCGCGAGCGCGACCAATAGAAGTCCACCTCATCCTTGAAGATGACGTAGACCGTGGAGAAGCCGAACATGGAGAGGCTGCGGATGGCCTTCACCCCTGAGATGCCGAGCAGGGAGACGGTCAGCGGATAAGTCACCTGATCTTCCACATCCTGAGGAGACCTCCCGGGCCATTCGGTGAAGACTATCTGCTGGTTTTCACCTATGTCCGGGATGGCATCGACAGGGATGGGAGACCTCAATGGGCCTCCCAGGTTCCAGTCGAAAGGAGAGACCAGGATCCCCCAGCACACGACCGGGATCAACAGGAGGAGGACCAGCACCCTGTTTTCCAAGGAATATCGGATCAGGCGGTCAGTCCAGGAGATCCGGGAGTCTAGGGAAGGCTTCAATGGATCACTCACGGAGGCATGTGCGTTTTACCGGAAGGCGGAAGCACGGGCTTTGGGTCCCAGCCGCCCACTGTATCCTGTACCCCCGCAAGGGGGGCGACCGAACTAAGGACCCGGAGATGCCTCACGTGTCACCTGCCCCTGCCCCGGACCCGTAACCTCCCCGTAGAGCCCAGGTCTCCTGCGGCGAATGGTATCACGGCCCGGCGACTTGCCTCCTGCCGGCGACTCATCCTCTATCTGCCCTGAAGGGTCTACCCCTTGGGAACGGCTCCTCATACGCCCCCGCCAATAGTCCTCATGCACGGCCTTGGAGCCGCCGGGCCGGTGGTGCCCCGCGACGGGCCCGCCTCCGTCCATGGTCATCATGCTCGGCCTGGCCAGGATCTGGACAGCGCTGTCGATCTTGAAGTTGCCGTTCACTACCACCCGATCCCCTTCCTTCAGGCCCTCCCTCACCACGTAGTGATCCTTTGCCTTGGGACCGAGGACGACCTCACGACCCTCCAACACCCCCTCCTCCTCCTCGGGTGCCACATAGACCAGTGCCCGCCTCCCGGTGATGAGAGGGGCCGAGGCCGGGATGACCAAAGGGAGATCCCCCCCCTTGTCCCCCTCCCCCATAACCACCCCGCCCTGACCCAAATGCGCATGGATCACGGCCCTCACCAGCATCCCTGACTTGAGCCGTCCCCCCTGATCCTCGGCGCACAGTGCCCCGACGCTGAAGGTCCGGGCCTTGGCATTGAAGACAGGGTCTATGTTCACGACCTTCGCCCGAAAGGTCTCCCCGGGATAGGCGTCTGTGTGGAAGGAGACCTCCTGCCCCCTTCTGAGCCAGGGGAAATCCGCCTCGTAGGCCTCTAGGCGCAACCATACATAGAGGGGGTCTCCGATGGTGAACAAGGTGGTGGCGGTGTTCACGAATGCCCCTTCGAAGGCGTTCTGTTCGATGACCTGGCCGTACAGCGGGGAGTAGACCGTGGCGATCCCCGTCGCCGCCCCGACTGTCATGAGGCGATCGATGTCGGCCTTGGGCATACCCAGTATGGCCAGCTTGTGACGGGCAGCAGCGATGGTGTTGAGGGCCGCATTCACCTCAGGAGACCTCTTCCCGGGATCCTCCATGGGGGCCCTCGGCTGTATGGGCACATCCCTGGCCACGTGGGAGCCGCCGCTTTGGAAGGCGAAGAAGCTCGGCACCAGCTTCAAGGCCTCCACCAACTGCTGCTGGGTGGCCAGGAGATCCGAGGAGTATATGTCGAAAAGCGGCTCTCCCCACCGCACGAACTGGCCAGGGCGCCTCACGTAGACGCGGTTTATGATCCCTGGCATGAAGGCGTTGATCTTGCTCACATGGGCAGGGTCGTAGTCCACGCGGCCGAAGAGCCTCACCTCCGCGGCCACCGGCCTCCTCTCCACCCGCGCCAGCCGGACCTCGGCCCGCCCGAGGGCGTCCTTGGAGAGCTTGACCCTGGCCGTGCCCTCGGCCCCCTCGGCACCCGAGACCTGGATGAGCTCCATGCCGCACACAGGGCACCTGCCGGGGGCGCTCCTCGGGGGGATGTCCATCATGGGGCACACATAAACGGCCTCCTCATGGACGGAAACGCCGGCCAGCAGCGACTCATCCCCAGCACCTCTGCCACCCTCGCCCCCGCCCCTCAAGGCATATCCCACCCCAAAGGCCAGCAAGAGCGCGGCCAGCAATGCCGCGACTTGTCTGCGCCTCGGGGGACCAGGATTGGTCGTCGTCCTCGTCATGATACTCGACCCCCAAGTTGCGGACCGCGGTGAGGCCCCTTCATCCCTGTCAGTACCCCTCCAGCTTGAACTCCGAGAGGATCATGGGGCAAGAGGAGATCCCCGCGAACAGTATATACCCCACCATGCTGGATAGACAGAGTCGTCTCTGGAGGCCGGGCAAGGTCTGTCCCAGGGAGGCAATCCCCCTGAAACCTTCCACCATGCCCACGGCCAGTCCAGCGATGGTGGCACCCAATAGGGCCAGGTAGAGCGGATAGCCCACATAATGGTACTCGCCCTGCAGGACACAGAAGGGACAGTGATGGGTCGGAAGCTCGTAGAAGTAGACCGATATGAAGGAGACCATGGATACCAATGAGACCAGGAAAAACCACAGGGCGATGGAGGAGAAGGCCCTCGCCCCCTTCCTCGTCCAGAGGAAATGGATCCCCACCCTGAGCACGAGGAAGAGGCTAAGATAGAACACGATCTTCGTCCCGTACGACGGCATCGCGGCCATCTCACCCCCTATGCCCTTGCCTTCCGTGCTGAACAGGGTCCCGCAGCACGAGGTGAGCACATCCGGGTCGATCCCCAAGAGATAGGAGCCCTGGAGCACCGCCTCCAGTGCGAGCAGCCCAGCGATCCAGAACAAGGCACGGTACTTTTTCCTGACCAGGGGATAGTCGTAACCCTTGTTGTCGAGATGGTTCATCAGGAGCCAAAGTCCGCACAGCAAGGCGTTGGCCGTCTTGATGATGAGGGTCGGATAACCGAAGCCGTTGGCATGGAGCGAGCCGGCAGCGCACATGGCCCCTAGGAGGACCTCGTGAAGGCGATCCGCGGTGTAGACGAAGAAGAAGAGGGAGAGGAGCTGGGCCGGCATCACGTAGGCCACTATGGTCGAGACCAGATATGTCTTCCTCTCCAAGGCGAGCTGCCTTTCGCTTCCGCTCTTCAGGTCCCACCAACGCAGGACCTGCGCGCCGATGACACACGCGTAGATGGTGAAGAGGCTCACCAGGACGGAACCTGATATCAGGGCGATGCTAGCGGGGGTGATCATGGCAAGGGGCCCCCGTTGTCAGAGATCCTTCCATCCCTGAGGGAGATGACACGATCCACCTCAGGAGACTGGAATACCAGGGGGTCGTGGCTGGCCATCAGTATGGTCTTGTCAGTTCCTTTGAGCTCGGAGATCATGGCCATGAACTCCATGGAGAGCTCCGAGTCGAGGTGGGCCGTGGGCTCATCGGCGATCACCACCGAAGGGTCGTTGATCAGGGCCCTGGCCATGACCGTCCGTTGCTGTTCCCCGCCGGAGAGGTGTTCCACCTTCTGGTTCCACTTGTCCGTCAACCTCATCCTCTCCAAGAGCGCCATGGCCTTTCCCCTGACGGCACGATGGGCAATCCCAGTGGGCAGGGCCGGGACCATCACGTTCTCCAGGACCGTCATCCCGCGGATGAGATGATAGTTCTGGAACACGAAGCCGAAGGTGAAACGCCTTACCTCGGCCAGGAAACGCTCGGGGAGGCTAGTGACCTCCCGGCCATTGACCCATATCCTCCCGGACGTTGGCCTCGACATACAGCCCACCAGGCTCAGCAGCGTGGTCTTCCCCGATCCGCTCGGGCCCTTTATGACGGTTATCCCGTGGGAGTTGAGTTTGAGGTCCAGGCCCCTCAAGGCCGTGAATTCGTTCGGTCTGCCAGCATTGAAGGTCTTGGTCACATCGATGAGCTCGATCATCCCGTCACACCTGCTGCGGAAAGGCATGCACCTTCCTTCATCCTTGCCTCATCACCGCATCGGGATCCGTCACTGCCACCCTCCAGCTCGGCACCATTGTCACGAGGGTATAGGGCAGGACCGAGAGAAAGAACAGGACGGCCAGATGATGGGCGTCCACGGTGGGGATGAGCCGGAATCTCGGGTAGAGGACCGCCCACCCCTTCAGCGCGTGTTCAAAGACCGGGGCAGAGGCCCAGAATACGTGCAAGTAAGCGGCCAAGACACCAAGCACGAAGGAACTCAGCGAGAGGGCCATCCCCTCCCAGAACTTCATGGCCAGGACGTCAGAGGTGTCCCACCCCAGGGCCTTCAGTGTGCCTATCTCGGCCCTCTCCTCTGCGCTCAGGCCCGTGGCCTTGTCCCAGGCGAAGATGAAGAAGGACAGGATGGCCCCGCACAGGAGCACCGTCACATACCCGCTTCGCCAGTCGAAAAGGGTCGCGTAGGTCCTCAGTGCCTCCTCCTTGAGCACCGCCCTGGTGTCCGGCAAGGCCTGGGCGATCTTCTCGGCTATGGTGGGGGCCTCCCTCTGGTTCCTGATGGCCAACACCAGATCCGTGGCTCGCCCGTCGGGCACCCCGGTGATGGCCCTGAAGGTCCTCTCTGAGACCAGGATGAGATCCGAGGAGACAAGCTCTGTGGAAGGGTCCAGGACCCCAGCCACCCTAAGGGCGAGGGCCTGCCCATCGTGGGCCCTGAGGTAGAGCTTGCCCCCCTCCAAGGTCCCCCAGGTGCGCATGACGCCCTGCCCCACCTCCACGGCATCCTCTCCGTGGGCGAACTCGGCTGGGACCATGACGGTGTAAGTGGCCCGCGAGGCGGGGTGATAGTAGTACCCCCAGAGCCTCGCCCTCACGGAGCTGACCCCGTGGATCCCCTTGATCCGCTCCATGTAGTGAAGGGGGATCAGCTCGTGCCTCCCGGCCATCAACCTCTGTACCACCATGTCAGGGGAGTCCTGGAGGACGGCCTCGGCCTCTCTCCTGATGGCCCCGGCGTAGAAGATGACCGAGGCCACCATGAAGACCACCAGGGCGTACACCAGGACCAAGGCCGCGTTCTTCCCCTTGCGCCTGAGGAGCGAGGAGAGGGTGTAGTCCAGGAAGTGTCTTTGTCTATCGATCCATCCCACGGGCGTCCTCTCTGAGGAAGGGGGGGACCACTGTGGAGCCGGAGGGGAAGAGGTCGAAGGATCCGGGGTTGTCCTGGAAGGCTGAGTGCAGGTCGGCCTGGGATGGGTGCCTCGAGTATCTCGAGTCGGTGAAGAGACAGAGATCCGTGATCCCGAGCCTCCTCACCAGCTCCTTCTCGGTCTCGACCCTTTCCCGAAAACGGCCCCACATCAGGGACGGGTGCAGCAGCAGGATGAAGAGAAGGCCCGACAGGGACGCGGCCATCAGGGCCAAGTAGAGCGTAGATCTCCTCATGGGAGGCGGCCCCCTGTCCTCAGTCGAGCTCCCTTAAGAGCTTCGCTGTCACCTCGTCGAAGCGCACGAGCCGCTTTCCCCCGTGGTCCTTCATGAACTGCCTGGCGTCCGACTCCCTGGCGAACGGTATCAACTCCTTGCCCATGGGTCCGTAAACGTCGCTCCCCAAGACATAGAGGGCCCGACGCGCCTCGATGGGTTCCAGGCAGTAGTACTCCGTCACATAGATGGCCCGGATGTCCGAGGGCCCTCTGTTGGGCTCGTACCTCTTGAGGTCGAGACAGTATTTGAACAGGTCCTTGGCGCCGTCGAAGAAGACCGAGCTCCCATCTTCGAACAGGACCTGGGCCACCCAGTCCGGGTACTTGGCAACGAACATCCCACACACAGGGCACCTGTCTCTGGGCCCTGGCTTGAGGGGCCCTTTCTCCTCGCAAGGTACCTGCTGGGCGAAGAGCAAGAGGGCCGCAAAGGTCAACATGAGCTCTCTCAAGGTTCATCCCCTTCATTGGTGCCTTTGCTGCTCGATCCGCCGTGCCTTCCTCCTGTCGCGGATCATCTTTGTGTCGCTGTACATGTCCTCGTACGAGGCCCTGATGGCCTCTTCGAAGGTCACGAGTTGCCCGCCGTTTTCCTCCATGAACCTCTCGGCATCCTCCTTCCTCTCGAAGGCCCACTTGGCCCTCTTGGTCATCACCCCGGGCTTGCCCCCTCCCATGACCCAGTAGGCCCTCTCCGCATCTATGAGCCTCTTGGCGTTGTAGTCCCCAACCATCAAGGCCTTGGGAGTCTGGTCGATCTTCAGTGCCAGCTCCACGGCCACGCAGTGCAGGGAGCATGTCCCCACCTCTGAGCCATCCTCGTACTGGATCAGCATCCTGGAGTGGGAGAACCTCTCCCTGTCCATGCCGCAGTAAGGGCAGGAAGGGTGCCTATGGACGTCCTCTAGGACCAGGCCGCGGCCTGCCGTCTCGCCTGAGAGGGCCCTGTATTCCGTCTCCATCCTGTTTCTTCTCACCTGATCGCATCTCTCCAAGCAAGCCTTGTCCCTTCCGCAATGTTCGGCGCAGACACTGTACTGCTCCAGGAGCATCCTCTCCACGGCCTCCCACTTGGACCTCTTCTCCTGGGGCCAGTGGCCAGTGGGAAGGCCCTGGGCCATGGCCACTGCGTTCCAGAGCAAGGCGAAAGACAGGACGCTGAAAACCCAAACGAGGCTCGCACACAACCGACCAGCCATGTCTTATCCTCCTTACCGTATCATGGGCACAGGGGTCCGCCCATGAGGAAGGACGGATGTCTCGTGCCAGGATCTGCCGAGGGGCGCTTCACTCCACCGTGAGTCCATCCAGTCTGGCTTCCCCTATCATCACGGATACCTTGGCCCCGTGCTTCACCGCCTGGTTGGCGTTGTTGAAGAGGATCACGTACTGGCGGCCCTCCTTGGGCTCGACGGTGGTGCCCCGCATCTGCCCCACCTTGGTCATCGACACCGGCAGGACGGCGCCTGTGGCCTGGTCGATGAGGCCGGCTTTGGCCCTCCTGTTCAGCACCGCCTTGGCCTTCTCAGGGTCTGTCACGCGATACCTGAAGTCGATGAAGTGGCCGGCACCGGTGAGCCTGACGGCTGTCACCTTCATCCCCAAGCGCTCCTCAGGCGAGGCCACCCTCGTGACGGATGGCTGCGATTGCCCCTCCTGAGTGGCCGAGGCAGCCCATATTTTAGCGGCACCGGGGGGCACCATCCCCACGGTCCCCACCACCAACCCAAGGACGATGCCCCAGCCCTTCACTCCCATGGTGTGGCATTTGGTTCTCATGGCGACTCCTTTGGAAACGGCGGAAAAGGCAAAGGGGTGGGAGAGGACACCTCTCCCACCAGCGGCAATCCACCCCTTGGTCATGGATACGGGACCGGCTTGGTGTCCGTGCCACCAAGGGAGCTGTTGACCCTGACGGAATTGGGCTTGGGCCTCACGAAGAACTGTCCATAGTAATCCCTGGGTCGTGGCCTGTAGCTCAGAGGACCGAGCAGGGCCCCGGTGTCTCCGTGAAACGCCCTCAAGACCGCGGCCGGGGCCTGGGAGCTCCTGGCATAGATCCTGAGCCTCCCGTCTCTGGTACGATAGGTGATCCTGTAGATGGTCACCGAATCCGCGGCCTGGACCGTCACTACCACCGATGAAGGTGCACCCCAGTTGTTGGCCGCGTCCCTGGCACGGACGCTGAAGGTGTGGTTGCCTGCGGAGAGCCCTGCCACAGGGACCGTGGCGGTCAGTCCCTCTGTGGGCGAGTTGAAGGCCCCATCCGAGGGATTCATGGGGGTCCCGGAACCAGGGGCTGGTGCCGGTCCGTCGATCCAGTACTCGCCTGCCGCGATGTTGGAGCCGCCTCTGCCCACGTCCGAGGCTTGGGCCGTCAGGGTGACGTTCACGGCGCCACCTGTGGGGTTGGGCGCGGCAGAGACCATGGAGACCACGGGCCCGAGGCTGTCCGCAGGTGTCACCTGTAGGAGCACGTTGGCCGCAGCGCCCCAATTGTTGGCCGAATCCCTGGCGCGCACGTAGATGTTGTGACTCCCTGTGGCCAGGCCGGAGACATCCACCGCGGCGGTGAGCCCCTCCACCGCGGAGTCGAAGGCCCCGTCAGAGGCGTTCATGGGTGTGCCAGCACCCTGGCCCGGGTCCGCCCCGATCCAGTACTCGGCGGAGGAGATATTGGAATTGCCCGTTGCCACATCCGATGCATTGGCGGTGAGGGTCACCGAGGCCGCCCCGGCCGTTGGGTTGGGCGCGGCAGCAACCCCGGATGTGGTGGGACCCACAGTGTCCGGAGGTGTGACGCTGAGCACAGCGGATGCCACGGGGCCCCAGTTGTTCAAGGCGTCCATGGCCTGAACATAGAAGGTGTGATTGCCCATTGCCAGTGCCGACGCATCGATGGTGGCCGTGAGCCCCTCGGTGGAAGAGTTGAAGGCCCCGTCCTGGGCGGCCATGGGCGAGGGCGTCCCCCCTTTGATCCAGAACCTGGCATCCGAGATGTTGGCCCCTCCGGTGGCGGTATCGTCCGCGACGGCCGTGAAGGTGACGGAAGGCGCCCCAGCCGTGGGGTTGGGGGCAAAGGCCAGGGTGGATGACACAGGCCCCTGGGTATCCGCGGTGCCTCCCACTCTCAGGTAGGTCAACATCCCACCCGGTGTGGCCGCACCGGCGTTGGTCAGTTTGAGCCCGGCCTCATAGAGCGGCAGCTCGGCCCCGGCCTTGGTGGGCTGGAAGATGGCATCCACCGTCTTGGCAGGGGGGAGCTCGAACCCATAGCGCTCCTTGGCGTAGTTGTACTGGTTGCCGTCCTCCGCCACTAGGGTCATGTAGGCCCCTTGAAGCAGCGGCGAATGGGTCTCCAGGCCCGCGTTGACGAAACGCAGCAGGACCCTCTCCCCCACCTCGATGGGGGTCGAGGCGTTCAACGGATTCAGGCCACCATCCGGCCAAGCCATCCCGTTGATCAGGAAGTAGGATGGCTCCCTGTATATGCTGCTCGTGATGTCGCCGCCAGGGCCGTAGGTCCCGGCGTCCACCGCCGCATGGATGGCTGGATCCACATCGTGGAAGACGACGATCAGCTCCTTGTCGTAGAGGACCCCGGGATATGCCTCGCCAACACCTAAATCCTTCTTGACCACTGCGAAGAGGCCCATCTGGACCTGTTTGGCAGGATTGGTACCGCTCTGGAGCACGTAAGTGCCTGGACGGAAGGGCGGGCCCCAAACGTAGGCCCCGGTGCCACCAGGGGAGGTTTCCTGGGTGAAGGACATGACCCTGCGCAGACCGGACGGGTCGGTGGTGAATACAGGGCCGAGACCTGTCGTCATCTTCTGGCCCAGGATGTGCAAGGACACAGGCTCGGTCAGGGTGTTCCTGAGGTTGATGGCGAGGGTGTCATCCCCCGCTGGGACCGTCAGTTGCGGCCCTGGGACCGTGACTGGGCAGGGGCCACCTCCTCCAGGGTCCAGTCCAAGACCCCAGATCGGCACCACTGCACCGTCGGGCATGGCCAGGGAACCCTTCCCAGCGCACAGATTGTAGGTGGCCGCCGAGGCAGTGCCCACCATGAGACCCAAGAGGACGAGGGCCACAATAGACCCCTTCAGGGATCGAGCTTTCCTAGTATCCATGTCCTATCCTCCTCATTCCAGAATGGGCACCCAGGGCGGCTCCACGATCATGAAGCTCACGAGGCCCCCCGGCCATATGTCATTGGTGGTCAGCTCCTTCTCTGTGTGGGAGTGCCACATATAGAAGAACCCGCCGTTGGCGTTGAGCCCAGGATCCCCGGGGGGGAGGGCGCCGCCACCCCCCAGAAAGGGGCTTCCGCTGTAGAAGGGCCCGTAGGTGAGGGAATCCCTGGTGGGGAGGGTCACGGGGAACGGGACGTTGTGATCAGCACAATACTCGAAGGTCACATCATCCAGCCCGTCACCGTCGCCGTCGTTGCACCCGGGATTGGCTGGATCCCCAGCCACGTGGCCGTATATGTCCCATCCCAGCTTCTCGCCGGTCCAGGACCAGAGGACATCCGCTGTCTGGCCGGGGACCGTGTTCAGGGTGAACTCCTTGAAAGCCAGATCCGCGCCCGCTACACCGGTCATGAGCCTGCCGCTGATGGCGATGACCTCGAAGTCGTTACCGTGGAGGTGCATGGGATGGAGGTCCCTGCCGGCCCCCACCAGCCGGATGAGGACCCTCTCTCCAGGGTGCATCCTGGGCTGGCAGTTGTACGGCTGAGTGGGGAGCCAAGGGACGAAGGCGTCGGCCATCACGTCAGGCCAGTTCCTGCCGTTTATGAACCAGGCCGTTGGGAAGTAGGTGGTGGTGTCGATGAGGGCCCACCTGCCGGACTCCACGTACCTGTGGAATCTCGGGTCCATCTCCGTGATGAGAAACAGGAACTCCCTGTCGAACCTCGAATCCGAGTGGTTGTAGGCGTGTTTACCATCGTTGAAGCCACCCCCTGTGGGGTAGACTATGATGGCCCCCACGAGCCCCATCTCCACCTGGAGGTCAGGACGAGTCCCGCTCCGGTACAGGTATGTCCCAGGGTTGGCCGCCGTGAACTCGTAGACCACCATGGACTCGTCTTGAGGCGTGGCCGGGTCGTCCGCCTGTGCGGCCTCTCGGGTGAGCACGCCCTGGACCCCGCCCGATGCCTTCACCTCATGCCCTGGGAAGACGATGGAGACGTTGCCGGCCTGGGCTGGAAGCTCGTTTCGGAGGGTGACGGTCACCACATCCCCCTGGTTCACCTTGATGACAGGGCCAGGGTACTGCATGCGGCCCCCCTCCGGGGCGTAACCCCACATGAGGAAGGTGTCCCCGTCACCGGTGGCGATGAAATCCTGCTTGGCCACTAGGCTGAAGAAGGTCCCCGTGACCCCGTCGATCCTCGCGTGGGCCATGGGGCCGCACACCCCGAGGAGCGCGGTGATCCCCACCAACCCCGCTATCATCTCTCTGAGACGCATCGCTGCCATCCTCTGACCTCCTCTTGGATATCCCTCTCCTCAGTTGATCCTGATCTCGGTCATGAGCCCGCCCCGATCCTGGCCCCCGTTGGAGAGGTTGGCCAGGTCCGTGGAGTAAAGGAAATACGTCCCAGGGGTGACACCGCTTGTATCCAGGATCACGTCGAAGGCCTGCCCCCCTCCCACCTGAAGGACGTTGACGGTCATGGAGGTGTCCAGGTCGGTCGGTCCCCTAAGCAGCGCCGCCCCTCTGCCCACCACCTTCATGGGGACCCCCAGGGTGGTGGCGATGGAATATATGTGGGTGGTAGAGACATTGGAGACGCGAAGCAGCACCCTCTGGCCAGAGGTGGCCTCGATGATGGTGGGCACTGTCTGGGCCTCGAAGTCTATGCCCCCCAGGCTGCTGCCGTTGTTATTGATGGGGTTGGGGTCGATGGTGTCGGGATACCCGCGACCATTGATCATGGGGTAGTTGTCGAACATGGCCGCGAATGGCAGGGCCTGGACTGCCAGGTGCTTGTCATGGAACACGCTGTCGAAGGCCGTCATCTGGACCGGGTACGCCGCATGGTAACCCGTGGAGCCATCCCCGTCGTTGTACGCGAACTTGGTGAAGCCCCCGATGTCGGTCCCGTCCTGGGCTGGCTTCACCCAGAGGTTGCCTATCATCCCCATCTGCATGTGCTCGGCCGCCTCCACGTGGCAATGGTAGAAGTAGGTCCCTGGGACAGCGGCGTTGTAGTAATAGGTGAAGCTCGCCCCCATGTTGGGGGTGGGAGAGGGCTCCGGGAGGCCGTCGAAGATCGGTGCGGCATGAGGGAACCCGTGCCAGTGGACCGAGTGCGGGTCGAAGAGATCCGGCCTCATGACCATGCCAACGTTGGTCAAGGTGAGGTAGAGCTCCTGCCCCTGCTTGAGCTCAATGAGGGGAGCAGGGGCCATGGCCTTGAGGGACTGGTCCACCACTACGCTAGTGAGGTCCGCTGGGTTGGGACTCGCCAGGCCGAAGCTGAACATGTAGATGGAGCGGCCATCGGCCATCTTGGCGAAGCCGTCCCCGCCTGTGATGTGCATGCAGACCACGTTGGGGTCGTCGGAGACCCCGTCTCCGTCCGTATCGGCAGGGCATTGGACGAACAGGGCAGCCCGCGCCGGGCCGCCCAAGGCCAGCCCTAGCAAGATGGCCACGACGGGGATCATGGGCCTTGTGATCTTGATCATGGTGCCACTCCTTTCGTGATCTTGGGTCGCCGGGCAGAGCCCGGCGACCTGTGAATCCTCCCTCATGGGAACGGCACGGGCTTGGAGTCCGTCCTCCCGCTGCTCAGGGCTAAGACCGTCACGTTCCCCAAAGGCCTCCGTGTCGGCCTGTAGTTCAGGACATAGGAGCCGGTTACCGGGTTGTAGGTCATGGGCACGTCGTAAGTGCGCCTTCGGGCATCCGTCCATCGGGCGTTGAGCTGCTCGCTTCCCCCCCCGACGTTGACCGAGGCGTAGACCAAGAGGCGCCTCTGCCCAGAGGAGAACTGCGTGCGGGTGATGGTCGGGGTCACCGCCACTGGAGGAGGCGGTGGGGCAGGGGGCTTGAACTCGTCTGCCCCCATGTCCACTGCCGGCCCGAAGGGTCGTGCCTCCCCGTCGAAATCCAGGGCCAGCTCCCCTATGCCCCCCACGGTGGTCCCCCTGTTGATGGCATCGGATCCGGCCTGGATGTGGTAGTCCCGGGCCTGGCCTGTGACCACGTTGGCCAGGGTGAGGGGGCCGTATCGCACATCGATGAAGTTGCCTCCCTCATCCAGGGCCGCGGCCGTGAGCGGGGTGGTGTTCTCAGGCATCACCGGTAGGTTCGACGGGCCGTTGAAATAGGGGTTGAAGAACCTCGGGTCACCCGAGCGGTTGCTGGCATCGTATCCTGTGGCATCCGTGAGGAGGCAGTAACGCGGATCCAGGGTCCCCGCTGTCCCCAGGACCCCCAGGTCCTGGTAATTCCACGGTGGGGCATTGGGGAAGAGGTCGCCCACAGAGGTCGCCGGGTCCACCTGCCAGAAGAAGGAGCGGTTCTGCCAGATGATGTTGTCGAACAGCACCGGGTTGGAGAAGCCGTCGCCCACCGATGCGGCTAGGGCAGGGCTATGGGCCCTGGAGATGATACCCGCCGGGTAAGGAGTGGACGGATTCTGCGGGCCGGCCAGGAATGCGGCCCCGGCCGTGGCCGTGCTGTCGTTGTTGGCGATGGTATTGTGGATGATGTTGGCCCCCAGGGTATCCTTGATGGCGATACCGCCCGCTGCGAGGCCCGAGACGTTGTTGACGATCATGTTGTTGACCACGTTGATCACGAACGGCTCAGCCGCGTTGTCCCCGTCGACGAAGGCCAGGCTCACGCCCCCTCCGTCACCTGCCCCGGCCAGGTTGCCCTGGATGAGGTTGGAGTTCACCGTGACCGAACCGGCCCCCACCGTGAGCCCTAAACCGCCCACGGGCTGGATGCCCCGGATGGAGATCCCGCCTCCCTCGGCGATCGCCCCCGGGGTCTGGACGAAGGACTGGTTGAAGAGGATCTTGTTCTTGGCTATGAGGTTGGGCTTGGCCGGGTCGTGGCTTAGCCCGAGGTGCCCGATCCCGGCCCCGCAGCCCACAGTGAAGTTGCCGCAGATGAAGTTCTCCGTGACCTCGTACCCGTTGGCCCCGGAGAAGAGCCCTATGCCACCTGCGGACATGGGCCCTGTGCTACCGTTCTGGGTTATGTGGTTGTGGTGGATCTTGAGGCCGTCGTTCAAGGCATCCACCGGGACATCATCAGGGCCAAGCAGTTCAGGGTCTCCCACACGGATCCCACCAGCGAAGAATCCGTGATTGCTTATGAGGCGGTTGTTGGAGATGTCGAGGTTCCTGGCATGGCCATTGACCACGATGGCGCCGCCGATGTCGGACCCCGTTACGGTCAGGCCGTCTATACGAGGCCTCGGCGTGGCCGGGTTGGTCTGCCAGGCCGACCTGTTGGCCAGGACCATGATCCCCGGTCCCTCTGCCGTGCCCAGGAGTCCAGGTTCGTTATTGGCCGGGTCGAAGTTGAGGACCTGGCTAGGGAGGAGATACTCGGTGCCGGCTTGCGACACTATGTTGTTCACCTTGGTGCGCCAGGCCTGCAGCACCTCTCCCGGCCTCTTCACCGCGTTTATGGTCACGGCAGGGGCCCCCCAGCCCTGGAGTTGCACGTCCTTGTAAAGGACCACGAGCTCGTTGTAGACCCCAGGGGGCACAAGGATCAGGTCACCAGGCTGGGCCAGGTCGATGGCGGCCTGGATGGAACCCCCAGGGGCCACCTGCCGGACGCTCCTGCCAACGGGCATGGGACCCACGGTCAAGGTCACCCCCATCACCGAGGGGATCCATTGGGTATTCACCCCTGTGCCCTCCTGGCGGATGACCAGGAGCTCGCCCGTCTGGGCCCCCGCAGGCACGGTGGCCACGATCACCCCTGGCGACCAGGAGACTATGGGCAGGTCGGTGCCTCCCAGGGTCACACGACCCCGATTGGTCCCGAAGCCGTAGTCCCTTGTGATCTTTAGGGGATTTGTCGGCGTGCCGTCGTAGGAGGGATTCAGGACCTGGGTCGGGCCCAGGGCGGTGATGGTGATCTGCCTGTTGGTGCCCGGGACGTAAGGGCCGCCCCCGAAGCCGTTGGTCTGGTCGCTCACGGTCAAGATCACCGGGGTCTTGTCCGGGAACTCGCAGTCCAGGGGGGACTGCTTCTGCCCGGCAAAGGCGGCTATGGGCAAGACAGGGGTGTCCAGGTAGGTCGTGGCCCCTGGCATGTACTGGAAGGTGTAACAGAACTGGGTGTACTGGGGGTTGAAGTAAGGGTCGATCATGAACCCGCCAGCCGGATTGGGGATAGGCCCCGGGTCGTTCATGCAGGCCACGAGCATGTTTGGGGCCACACCGCTTGGGCTGGGGATATTCGCTGTGTAGGTGGACGGTACCAAGGCATTGTACGTGCCGTATTGGTCCGCATAGACACGGGTGATCTCACGGCCGGCGAAGTCGTAGAAGGCCACCGGGACCCAGGAGGGGGCGAACTTCTCGCCGAAGTTCGGGTTCCTGGGGTCGAACTCGTTGGCCAGATCGTTGAGGATCATCCCCACCACGTGCCCCGAGATCGGGACGTCGGTGAACAGGAAGAAGTCGGCCGCCGCGTTCCTGCCCTGGCTAACCACCACCAGCTTCTTGTTGCAGTCAGGGAGCATCACCGGGTTGGCCGGGTCGTAGGGCCTGATGAACTCCGGGGAGTCCGGGTCGTAGAAGGGATGCAAGACCTCGTTGGGGAAGAGGCTCAGGTACTGGGGCACCGCGTACTCGGGGCCCACGCACGGGACCTTGGGTGGGAAGACCGGCGGCTCAGCGAGCCTCAGGCCCATGAGGCTCGGGGTGAAGGTGTCCCCGAAGTCCACGTTCTTGTCCTGGGCCTTGACCACCCTGTAATGGGGGGGAGGGACGACCTCGACTATGTACTCCCCTGGGGGAAGGGCGGTCTCCACGGCACCGGGTGTGGAAGGGTCCACGCAAGGGCCTGTGCCACCTACCGTGTGACAGCTCGCGAAGGCATAGCCGCCATCGAAGACGCCGTCTCGCACCTGGTTGAAGTTGCGCAGGCCGTCGTAGCACTTGTCCCCCAGGAGGGCGGTGAAGGGATCCGCGGCATTGGGCGAGGGGCAGCCTGTGGGGAGATTGGCGTCCCAACTGTCGCTCTGCACCTCGGCGATGACCCCGGCGTCGTCCGCTGTGTCCATGAGGCCGTCAGGACCAGGGCCCCAGAGCCTCAGGGTTACGTTGGGGATCCCGGGCTGCCAGTTCTCTGCGAAGCCGAACACCGGGTCGTTCTCCGCCCTGGTGGTATCGTAGGAGACCACACCTGAGATGCCGCCATTCTCGCCGGGGCCATAGGCCGCCTTGCCCCAGTCGATGACATTGGTCTGGCCCAGGAAGGCCTGGAAGGCCTGTGTCAGGACAGGACCCGTCACGGTCCTGGAGAGGTTGTTCAGGGTGTTGGGGTTAGCAACGGGCTGTGGCTGGGGATTGAGGACCCCGAAGGAGGGCCAGCTCCAACCGCTGTGGGGGAGGATCTCTCCGCCTCCGTCCACCACGATGGTGGCGCCGGTGGCCTTGTAAGGGGTGGGAAAGCCCACCTCGGCCACGAGCCAGTTGAAGAACGGGAAGACCTCGGCGAAGTGGTACTCTCCATCAGGTCCTGTGGTGGCGGCCTGATAGATGGTCCCATCCCTCCACCGGATGTTCACTGGTTGGCCCTGAAGAGGCGGCTCTCCCGGGTCCTGAAACCCATTCTCGTTGGTGTCGAAGAAGACCTTTCCCTTGAGATGGGCGAACCAGTCGAACACGGCCACATCCCCGAGGTCGCATCCGGCGATGCCCCCCCCGGGGCCGCAGCTCCCGTCGGGGTTCACGAGCACCGCCGCTGAGGCGAAGATGATGTCCAGGTTCCTGTCCCAGATGGCCAGTTGCCAGTTGCCGGCCGGGACATTGGGGATGGCGAAGGTGCTGTCAGGGTTGCACGGCTGGGAGTAGACGCCCCTTCCTGAGACGTCATTGAGCCCCACCCAGCAGTCCGGGAAAGGGGCCCCGGCCCAGAAGGTGTAGTCAGGAGGCCTGGACATGTGGGTGCTGACCACCCTGCCGCTTATGGTGACACCCCCTGTGAGGACCGTGGGGTCCACAAAGGCCTTGGTGAAGCCGAAGTCCGCATGGTGCCCCGCAGGCCCAAACTCCGTGAAGTAAGGCGGCTCGTTGGGCTTCACCCAGGCGTCGATGGTGGGGCTCCCCTCGATGGTGCTGGTCTGGATGTTCCACTCGGCCCCCAAGGGGGGGCTCACGGTGATCCCGTACTTGGCTGGCGGGAGGTTCTTGATGATCGCGACGCCGAACTCGTTGGTGACGATGGTGCCTCGGGTCGCATCCTGGCCTGGGTCATCTATCCCGTCCAGGGCCGAATTGACCAGAGGTTCGCCGAAGGCATCCTGTAGTATGAGCTCCCCGCTGGCCCCGTATCTCCCACCTGCCTCCCGCAGGTTGATGATGTACCCCGCCAGGCCCTCCTCCTGGGGCAGGTCCGGCACCCCGTTGATGGGCGATGTGTCCTTGAACACGAAGACGGAGATCTGGGCAGTGGGGATCGGCTGGGCGTTGAGGGTCACATCCACCGTGGTCTGGCCCGGCCTGACCTGGGCACCGCCGATGGAGTAGCCGCCGGCCGTGGTGGGGAGCACGGACACGAAGTAGTACCTGTCAGCAGGGAGAGGGATGTTGGCTGGGCCGCTCGCTACCCCGCTGGCCACCACAGGCATGTGGCTTCTATGGAAGTTCAAGGCCAGGATGTTGGCGGTGGGGCTCACAGGCACCGTGACCCCGGGGGCCGGGTGGAAGGTGAGGTCCTCCTCCACCAGGTAACGGTACTCGCCCACAGGGCCTCCGCCGGAACCCGCCACATTCAGGGTGAACGCGGCGGCAGCCGATGCGGCCAGTGCAGCCGCCAGGAGGGTGAGGAAGAACACACCGCCCCTCAGGAACTCGCCTCTGCCTCTGGAGATCGATCCTATGGTCATCGTCCTTGCCTCCTTCCTTCTTTCCCCCTTGGCGAGGGGGCGAGATCCCGGATGAAACGGAGACCCCTTGCGGTGTAGGTCGTCTTCATGTGCCCATCCCTCCTTGCCTTCGTCCTCTTTGGGTAACGGATGCTGGAGAAGACCCGATCGTCCCGTCCTGGGACAAACTACCAAGGGGGGGAGGGCGCCTCAATGGGGGAAACCGTGTAACCGGGAGGAAAAAGGCCCCTATTTCGTCCCCCGTTCACCCCCATCCCAGGCCTGCACCCTTCTGACCTCTCCTGGCCGAGACGGCCCATATGCCGAGGCCAGGGCCGGCTTTACACAAAAGGGGTCTTGTGCTAGAAAGAGGGGCAGTCACACCACAGCAGTGGTAGGGCCGATGTCCTCGGGCGCGGAGGGGAGGCCTGCTTTGGGGGCGAAGAAGAGGATCGTCATCGCAGAGGACCACACCATCCTCCGGGAGGGGCTGCGGGCCTTGTTCTCCCAGAGGCCAGAGCTCGAGGTCGTGGGGGAGGCCAAGGACGGCCGTGATGCCATCCGGTGCGCCGAGCGCCTCGAGCCGGACCTGCTGCTCCTGGATCTCTCCATGCCAGGCATGAACGGGCTCGAGGCGTTGAGGGAGGTCAAGGGGCGATGTCCCAAGACCAAGGTCCTGGTCCTTACGGTCCATGACACGGAGGAACACGTCCTGGAGGCCTTCAGGTCTGGGGCCAACGGGTACGTGCTGAAGGATGCGAATCAGGCCGAGCTCATGATGGCCTTGGAGACCGTGCTTGCGGGGAAGTCCTATCTGAGCCCAGGGGTCTCAGCCAAGGTGATCGAGGGGTTTCTCGAGGGCAAGAAGGCCCTCAAGCCTCGCTCCTCGTGGGAGAGCCTGACCCCACGGGAGAGGGTGATACTGAAGCTCATAGGCGAGGGACGGAAGACCAAGGAGATCGCGGACTACCTCTGCATAAGCGTGAAGACCGCAGAAAAGCACCGTTCCAACCTCATGAGGAAGCTGGACCTCCACAGCTCAGCGGCCCTCATATCCTATGCCGTCCAAAGGGGGCTCGTTCAGAAGTGACCTCCCGAGGGGCCACGACGCCCTGATGCTGGTCCCTTTTCCAGGCACGGACTCCACCTCGAAAGACCCGCCCGAGAGCTCGGCCCGTTCCCGCATGCCCTCGATCCCCATGCCGCGAGGCGTCCCATCGCTGGGGTGTGCCCTTTCCACATCGAATCCAAGGCCGTTGTCCCTGATGGCAAGATCGATCCTGTCCCCCCTCCTCAAAAGGGAGAGATGGACCAGGTTCGCCTGACTGTGCCTGGCGACGTTGTTGAGCCCCTCCTGCACGATCCTGAAGATCGCCGTCTTCAGGGGGTCGGAGAGGTCTGATTCCTGGACATCCATCTCCCTCTCGATGCGTATCCCTTTGTACGTGCCCTCGAACTCCCTGGTGAACCATGAAATGGCGGGCACGATCCCCAGGTCGTCGATGATGGGTGGGCGCAAGGCCCGCTGTATCCTCCTCACCTCCTGGATGTTGTCCTGGATCATGCAGGTCATTTCCTCCAACTCCCTGGCCAACCCCTCGGGGTCTCCCTTGGCCAGTCTGGCCTGGATGTTCTCCACCCTGTATTTCAATGCCACGAGGGAGGATCCGAGGCTGTCATGGATGTCGTGGGCCACCGCCTTCCTCTCGTCCTCCTGGGCCGTGAGAAGCCTGGCCGACATCTCCCGCAGCTCTGCCTGGGATCTCCTCAGGGCCTCCTCCGCCCTCTTCCTCTCCAGTATGGCCACTACCACATCGGCCAACCTGAGGAGGGTCTGCTCCTCCTTGTGCCTGCTTAGGCCCCTCTCGGACGAATGGAGATGAATGACACCGATGAGCCTCTCCCCGACGCACAGCGGCACTGCGCACTCCCCGCCGTGAGGCCCCAAGGCCTCGCATCCCCCCTCGTGGCCGTGGTGACGGCAGTGGCCGAACTCGACCCTGCGGCTCGCCGCGGCCTGTCCGCACAGGCACTCCCCAAAGGGGACCTGGGAGCACCCCTGCTGTATGTGTGCCGGATGCCCGCTGTGGGCTCGCATGGTGAGGCTGCCCGGTTCCTCCCCCGCAAAGAAGATGACCGACTCCGATCCGAACCCGGGCAGGGCGGCCTGGGAGAAGAGATTCGCCATCCGTTGCAAGAGCCCCTGGAAATCCAACTCCTCAAGGGCTAGACCCAGGAGCGAGTTGAAGAACTCCTGGATCCCCTGGCTTCGCACCAGCTCGTCCTCCACCGTGAAGCGCAGTATCGCCTCCCCGATTAGGGGAGTCATGGCCTCGAGGAACTCCACTGTCTCAGCGGGCACCATCCCCTCCCGCTCGTCGGCCAGGTGGATGGCACCCTGGATCTTTTCCTTGAACCTCAGGGGGATGACTGCCACGGACATAAAGCCGTTTTCCACGCAGACCCCGCGGAACCTCGCCCTTCCTTCCTCTGAGAGTCGCTCCACGAAACTCGATGTATGGTCGCACCGGAAGGAACCCCCGGGCGTCATGGCAGGTATATCGTGCAGATCCTCCATGCCTGCGACGACCCTGATGCACGCACAGTGGTCCTGGTGGATGGAGAGCCAGTTCTCCGATTCCATGAACTCTGGCCCGAACCCCACGTAGGACTCGTATGGGATGAAGCCATCCTCACGCAGCACCCGAATCCCCACGCACCTGCAGCCGCTCCACCCTTGGATCAGTCTCACTGCCTCGTCCAGGTACCCCTTGAGGGAGGCCTCCTTGGCGAACAGATTTAGCAACTCGTAGGTGGCCCTGGCCCTCGCCTCAGCCCTCTTTTTCTCTGTCATGTCCTCGGCGATCAAGACCCCTCCGAATATCTTGTCTTCCGCGTCCCGGACCGGGACAGCCGAGGCCAGCAGTGTCTTTCTCCTGCCGTCCATGCCCTCTATCTCCATCTCCACGTTCATGGAGGCCTCGCCCTTGGCCAGGGCCCTCTGCAAAGGCCATTGTCCTGTCTCGATACGGGTCCCTGTCTCGGCCTGCCACCCCTTGCAGAGGTGAAGCCTCTCCAACTCCACGGGCTCCCCTGGCCCTTGGATCCGGCGTGCGGCCGAATTCACCAGGACCAGGCGTCCCTCCCTGTTGGCCACCCAAACCCCCATGGGAAGGGCCTCCAGGACCATGCGAAGGAGCTCTTCGGTCTGCCACAGGGCCTCCTTGGCCCTCTGCCTGTCCGTCACATCGACGAGGTTGAGGACGACCCCGGTCACCCGTCCCCCGACGTCCCTGACCGGGAAGAGGCTCCAGTCCCAGTACGTGACGCCCCTCTCCGGGTGCTGTGCGTACTCGAACGGTTTGGCGAAGGCGAAGTACGGGGTGGCTGTATCCACCACCCTCCTGAATATCTCCTCGTTCTCTTCGTTGGGATAGAGCTCGAAGTGGTTCTTGCCCACGTAGAAATCCGGCCCCCTCTCGTCCGCCTCGGCGTAGGCCCTGTTCACACGGATGAAGTTGAAGTCCCTGTCCATGTAGGCGATCATGAGGTGCATGCTGGAGAAAACGGCCTCCAGCAGCTCGTTGCTCTCCCTCAGTGCCTCTTCCATACCCTTTTGCCGTGTGGGGTCTGGTTGCAAGGTCCACGGCCCGCCCTGGGCGGCCAGGCGGATCTCCTCCACGGATGAGGACAAGGCCTGCAAGGCCTCCCTGAGGGGGGGATGATGCCTGCGGGGCAGACTCGCGATCCTCTGACGCAGCGCCTCCAGCCGCTGCCTGGCCCTCTCAAGGGGCTCCTCAATGGGGGTCCCTCTCATGTGTCTTGCCTCCTTCCAGGAATCCGCCTGGCCCCATCTCTTAATTCCAGGCCCGCGCCACGGGCGAGGTGAATCACTCTGCGGGCCTTAGTTTAACATGACAGGGGGCTCGGGACATCGTGCCATGGCCGCGAGACCCCTCGGGAGGCACAATGGGTGCCATGGCTGGGTCTGATGGCCCGAGAATCGCGATGGCAAAGCGCGCACGCAGATCGTCCCGTATCGCTGGGATGGAACGGCAGGGGATATCAGGGTTCTGCCCCACACCCCTTTTGGGAGGCCACAACCCGGACGAGGGCCGAGATCTCTTCCGGGCTCACGGCGTCCTTCACCAGGAAATGGCTCGCCCCGCTGTTGAAGGCCGCCTTGCGGTACTCCGGGAGGTCGTAGTTGGTCAGGACTATCACCACGGTCTCGGGCCTCCTTCGTTTGAACTCCCTCGTGAGCTCTAGCCCGCTCCCATCGGGCAACCTGATGTCCATGAAGACCACCATGGGCAGGAACTCATCGAGCATCTCTCGGGCCTCCATGCAGGTGCCGGCCTCGCAAAGGAGCACGGTAGGGATTTGGGCCAGGAGTATCTGTTTCACCGATTCCCTGAAGGCGGCGTTGTCCTCCACGATCATGGTCCTGAGCATCGCCTCGTCCACCTCGTAGCCGAACGTTCGATCCACCCCTTGCCCTGGGCGTGGATGCCCGTTCTCTGAAACGGGCCTCCCTGTGGGGCACGGTGAACCGATGCCGACACAGTGAGCCCCTTTGGCCGCCACTGCAATCGAGCCCGAGAGGGGCTTCCCCTGAACCAGGAGGGGAACCGGGGATCGGGGTTGGATTTTCCGACTGATGAGGCCTGCTGTAAATGGGGGATTCACTGTATTTCCTCTGTGCGGGGGGAGATGGGGGGTGGAGGACCCCATGCCGGGAGAGGGGCTCCCCCAGTGAAGGGGGCAGTGGATCAAGGAGTGGAAAAATCCTGGATCCCGCGATGGAAACTGTGGCATACTAGCCCCTTGGAATCCCCGGGAAAGGGAGGGGAAGGGAGTCATGCCTACCAGACTCAGGCTCTGCATCAACACGGGCGGCGGGGACGCCCCTGGGCTCAATGCCGTAATAAGGGCGGTGGTCTTGTCTGCGTACCAGCGTGGCTGGGAGGTCTATGGGAGCAAGAACGGTTACGCCGGGCTCCTGGACCCCAGCGAGATGGTGCGCCTGACCCCGGAGATGGTGGCGGGTATCGCCTCCTTGGGGGGGACCATCATCGGGACCACCAACAAGGGCAACCCCTTCGAGTTCCAGGTGGAGACCCCCACCGGCGAGATAGAGGTGAGGGACATATCGGACAAGATCGTGGCGAACTTCAACAGGCTCGGGCTTGACTGCATGATCGCCGTGGGTGGGGACGGCAGTCTGGGGATAGCGCAGCGTTTCTTCGAAAAGGGGATGCCTATCATAGGGGTGCCCAAGACCATCGATAACGACCTCTCGGCCACCATGGTGACCTTCGGCTTCGACACCGCCCTGGCCACCGCCACAGAGGCCATCGACAAGTTGCACTCCACCGCCTCCGCGCATGAGCGGGTGATGGTCGTGGAGGTCATGGGCCGTTACGCTGGATGGATCGCCCTCAACAGCGGGGTCTCGGGATCCGCGGACGTGATCCTCATCCCTGAGATCCCTTACGATATCGAGAAGGTCTGCAAGAAGGTGATGGAGAACGAGCTGAGCGGGAGGCGCTATGCCATAGTGGTGGTGGCAGAGGGCGCCGCCCCCAAGGGTGGGACCATCATCACCAAGGGGAGGGGAGAGCTGGGACGAACCGAACCGATCCTCGGAGGGGTGGCGGAGGTCGTCAGCCGCGAGATCCACGCCCGCACCGGAAAGGACACGCGCTCCATCGTCCTGGGGCACCTTCAGCGAGGCGGCTCCCCCACTACCTTCGACAGGCTCCTGGCAACCCGGTTCGGAGCGGCCGCTGTTCGCTTCATAGAGGAAGGGCAGCGCGGGATCATGGTCTCCCACAACCCCCCCGGGATGGTGGCGGTGCCCCTGAAGCTGGCCGTGGAGAGGATGAAGCGGGTGCCACTGGACTGTGACACCGTCCAGACGGCCAGGGACCTGGGGATCTGCCTGGGGGACTGAAGGGTCGAGGGGGGTTCCCATGGCTGAATACAGGATCGAGCGGGACCCCATGGGAGAGGTCAGGGTCCCGGCTTGGGCTCATTACGGCCCCCACACACAGCGCGCCTCGGAGAATTTCCCCATAAGCGGAAAGCGCCTACCCAGGGAGTTCATACGCGCCATGGGGATCGTCAAGGAGGCGGCGGCACAGGCCAATATGGCCCTGGGCCTCCTGGACAAAGAGAGGGGAGGGGCCATCGTCACGGCAGCACGGGAGGTGGCAGAGGGCAGGTTCGATCAGGACTTCGTCGTGGACGTATACCAGACGGGCTCCGGGACCTCAAGCAACATGAATGCCAATGAGGTGATCTCCCATCGCGCCAACGAGATCCTGGGCGCGGCAGTGGCGGCCAAGGCCCCTGTCCATCCCAACGACCACGTGAACATGAGCCAATCCAGCAACGATGTGATCCCGAGCGCCATCCATGTCTCTGCCCTCGACTCCTTGGAGCACGCCCTCATCCCGGCCTTGAGGCATCTCCAAGGCTCTCTGAGGGCCAAGGCAAGGGAGTTCCATGGGGTCCTGAAGATCGGCAGGACCCATCTGCAGGACGCTGTCCCCATCCGCCTCGGACAGGAGTTCGCAGGATACGCTTCCCAGATCCTCCATGGGGTGAAGCGCATCGAGCGGCTGCGTCCCTCCCTCAGCGAGCTCGCCCTAGGCGGTACCGCTGTGGGCACGGGCATCAATGCCCCGAAGGGCTTCGCGTCCTTGGCCATCCAGAGGATCTCCGAGATCACTGGGATCAGGTTCGTGCGTGCCGCGGACCCGTTCGAGGCCATAGGGGCGCGCGATGCCCTGGTGGAGACGAGCGGGCAGCTCAAGGCGGTGGCCGTCAGCCTGATGAAGATCTCCAATGACCTTCGCTGGATGAACTCCGGGCCGCGTTGCGGCCTCGGCGAGATCAGACTCCCCGCGCTGCAGCCCGGTAGCTCCATGATGCCGGGCAAGGTCAACCCTGTGGTCCCTGAGGCGGTCATGATGGTGTGCGCCACGGTGATGGGCCACGACGTGGCCGTCGCCATCGGGGCACAGCACGGGAACTTCGAGCTCAACACCATGATGCCGATGATGGCAGATCACATCCTGGAGGCCATCCGCCTCTTGGCCAATGGGGCCAGGGTCTTGGCGGACCGATGCGTCAGTGGGATTGAGGCCAACGAGGAGAGGACCAAGGCCCTCATCGAGGGGAGCCTCGCCATGGTCACGGCCTTGGCCCCGATAGTGGGCTATGACGAGGCCGCCAGGATCGCCCAGGAGGCCTCGGCCTCGGGCAAGACCGTCCGCCAGGTGGCCATGGAGAGGAACATACTCCCGGAAAGGGAGCTAAGACGCATCCTCAATCCCCTTCGCCTGACCAGGCCCGGGATCCCTGGGCCGCGGCCCAGGCGTTGACAGAGAAGACCCTACAACCAATGATCCCCTGGGTGGTGTCCGCTATGGAGCCGGACCCTCAGGACAGGACTCGCCTACGCTACCGTCCGCGGTCGTCTGGCAGCCGCGAGGTTCGGTTCGCGGAGAGGACATGCTCACCCCCATGGCCTGGGAGGAGGGAGGCGCCTTGAGACCCTTGCACGACGTCGTCATAGTTGGGGCGGGCATGGCCGGCCTCAGGGCCGCGGTGGAGCTCGCAGGGGCCGCCGATCTGGCCGTGGTCAGCAAGGTCTTCCCCACGCGCTGCCACTCCGGGGCAGCCCAGGGCGGGATCACGGCAGCCCTGGGAAACGAGGAGGAGGATCGTTGGGAATGGCACATGTTCGACACGGTCAAGGGCGGGGACTTCCTGGGTGACCAGGACGCCATAGAGACCATGGTGCGGGATGCCCCGCGCGCCATAGTGGAGTTGGAACACATGGGCGTGCCCTTCAGCCGCAATGCCCAGGGCAAGATCGCACAGCGGGCCTTTGGCGGCCACACCCGGGATTTCGGCAAGGCCCCTGTGAGGAGGGCATGCTACGCCTCTGATCGCACGGGCAGGGTCATCGTCGACACCCTATTCGAGCAATGCCTGAGGGCAGGGGTTCGTTTCTACTCGGAGCACCAGCTCATCGACCTGATCTTCCACGAGGGAAGGTGCGTCGGGGCAGTGCTGATGGAGCTGGCCACAGGAGAGATCCACGAGGTGGGCTCCAGGGCCTTGCTCCTGGCAACAGGGGGGTGCGGGAGGCTCTTCAAGACCACCTCCAACTGTTTCGGCAACACGGGGGACGCCCTTTCCATAGCGTTTCGCCATGGGATCCCGTTGGAGGACATGGAGTTCATCCAGTTCCATCCCACTGGGATCAGGGGCCTGGGGATCCTCATCAGCGAGGCGGCCAGGGGAGAGGGCGGGGTGCTGCGCAATGACTTGGGGCAACGGTTCATGGAACGCTATGCTCCGGTGATAAAGGACCTGGCCCCGCGCGACATAGTCAGCAGGGCCATCCTGAGGGAGGTGCAGGAGGGAAGGGGGATCGACGGGGAGGATTACGTGCATCTGGACCTGACCGGGATAGGCCCGGAGAGGATCAGGGATCGGCTCTGGGAGATCGCCTCCTTTGCGAGGACCTATGCAGGGGTGGACCCGGCCCACGACCCCATCCCGGTCCAGCCCACATGCCATTACATGATGGGGGGTCTGCCAACGGACATGGACGGAAGGGTCCTGGGGGACGCATCCGGGGGGGCCGTTGCTGGCCTTTTTGCAGCGGGGGAATGCGCCTGTGTCTCGGTCCACGGCGCCAACAGGCTGGGGTGTAACTCCCTGTTGGACCTGGTGGTATTCGGGCGCAGGGCCGGTAAGGCCATGTTGAGTTGGATAAAGGGTCAGGCCCCTCCACCTCCCGATGAGGTGCGGGGGCCTGAGGAGGCCATATCCAGGGTGGAGAGGCTGAGGCGTGCAAGGGGCAAGGAAAGGGTCCCTGTGATCCGGGAAGAGCTGCAGCGAACGATGATGGACCACTGCTCCGTGTTCAGGGACCAGGCCGGACTCGAGAAGGCCAGGGACAAGGTGGCGGAGCTCAAGGCACGCTTCGAGGAGATCGGGGTGAGCGTACAGGAAAGGCTCTTCAACATGGAGCTCGTGGAGGCCATGGAGTTGGGGCACCTCCTGGATCTTGCCCAGGTGGTGGTGGAGAGCGCCCTGAGCAGGAGGGAGAGCCGGGGGGCCCATTACCGTGAGGATTACCCGGCGCGAGACGACCGGGCCTTCTTGGTGCACACCCTCGCCTCCCGGGAAGGGGATGGGGTGCGCATCGAGACCAAGCCCGTGTCGATCACGAGGTTTCAACCAGTGGAGAGGACCTATTGACTGGACACGCCCCTGTTGAGCCCTTGGGCCGCACTCCTCGCCTCGGGGAGCAGCGACCCCACCGGGAGTCCAAGAGGAGGTGAGGCCGTTGGCTATGGAAATCACCATCAGGGTGTCTCGCTTCGATCCACAGCGGGATGAAGGGCCGAGGTTTCAGCAGTATGTGGTCCAGGCCAGGCCGTCGGACAGGATCCTGGACTGTCTCAATCGCATCCGGTGGGAACATGACCCCTCGCTTTCGTTCCGCATGTCCTGCGCCCATGGTATATGCGGATCCGACGCCATGCGCATAAACGGTGTGTGTTCCCTTGCATGCCAGAGGCTGGTGAGGGACTACGGACAGGGCCCCATAACCGTGGAGCCCCTTCCTGTCTTCCGGGTCCTCAAGGACCTCATCGTGGACCTGGAACCCTTCCTGGAGAGGTACCGCATGGTCAGGCCGTACCTCATCTGCGCCGATGAAACCCGTGGGGCGGAGCGGCTCCAAAGCCCTTGGGAAAGGGCCCTGTTCGATGAGGCGGTCCGCTGCATCCTGTGTGCCTGCTGCACAGCGGCCTGTCCCGTAACGAGACAGGATGCCTCGTTTCTTGGCCCAGCCGCCCTGCTCCGGGCCTACAGGTACCTCTTCGACTCCAGGGATCAGGCGGCCGAGGAGAGGATCGCGCTTCTGGACAGGCCCGAGGCGATCTGGGGGTGCAAGGGACACGGGAAGTGCACGGAGGTGTGCCCCAAGGAGATAGACGTCAGGAAGTGGCTGGGCAGGACCAAGAAGAGGATACACGATGCCAAGAAGGAGAGGGCCTGAAACGATGAGGAATCGGGAGGATTAGAGGCATGGACGGGGAGATGGCAAAGGGGTGCCTTGTGGTCCCGAGGCGCAGGGAGATGGACCGGATCGGGGTCTGGGGGTTCGGCAACGTCTCCAGGGACGTGGTGGTCTTTCTGGTGGATGAGGGTTTGGGCAAGGAGATCGTCTTCTACGGCAGGCCCCAGAAGGATTATCCCAACAGGGCAGGGGCATGGGTGGAGGATCTGAAGGCCAACAGCACTCGCCGTCCCCGCGTCCTCGGTACCAACAAGGTGGAGGACATGGCTGGCCTGGATGTGATCTTCATAGGGGTAGGCGTGCCAAGGAGGGAGGGCCAGAGCAGGAAAGACCTCCTCTCCGTGAACACGGAGGTCATCGCCCAGACCTCGTTGGAGATCCGAGGGCTCTACGGCGGATGCGCCCAGGAGGAGCTGCCGGTGCTCATCTACATGGGCAATCCTGTGACAAGCATGACTTGGGTGGGATACAAGGTGACCGGATTCCCCAGGGAGAAGGTCATGGGCCAGGCCGGCATCTTGGATGCGCGACGGGTCTGCCACGCCGTATCCATGGAGCTGGGGCTGGGGGGGACGGACATGCGAGGCATAGTCTTCGGGGACCATGGGGACGCCATGGTGGTGAGCCTCCGTTATTTCTCGGTGGGAGGGGTGCCACTGGACGTCTTCATACGGTCACAGGGTGTTGACCAGGGCCGCATACTGGAGGTGGTGGAGGAGGCCAAGAAGGGTGGGACCCACTTCGTTCACGCCACAGGCCACAGTGCCTCGGTGGGCCCGGCCAAGGCGGTGGGCCAGATGCTGCGTGCCATCATCACCGGTGAGCCGGAGGTGCAGCCCGTGGTGGCCATCACCCAGGGCGAGTACGGTCTGCTGCGAGATGCGGATCAGATGGACTCCCTGGCCTTCGGGGTGCCTGCGAGGATCGGTTCCCTCGGGGTTGAGAAGATCTACGAGTTGCCCGTGGAGGAGATCCGGGAGGAGCTGGAGAGATCGGCCGACTCCATCAAGGAGGACACAAGGGCGGCGGCCTTGATTCTGCGAGAAAAATACGGGATCATCTGAGGCGCCCGAGGCCCTGGGTGGGATCGAGCGCAGTGGTGAGATCGCCGGGCAAGGACTGCTTCAGGGTGTTGGAGGGGAGGGGGTCCACAAGGTGTTGCGGGGGACCCGGGGGGACGCGTGCATGGTGACGGGAAAGGACGATGGCGGGGCTGCCCCATGCTTTGGTCATCGAGGGCATGGGTTGATCCCGGCCTGTGGATGAAAGTGTCGATCATCGACCCGCAGAGGGGGAGTCTGACCGAGGGGAAAGGAGGGTCTCATGAAACTGCCTGTGTACGTCACCGCGGAAGAGGTCAAGAGGGTCTGCAAGGAGATCAAGATCCGGGACTGGACCGCCATCAAGGAGGCCAAGGTTACCCCCAAGGAGGCCAGGATCATCCTTGCCGAGGTCAACACCAAGGGGATGGACATCCCGCTGGAGGAGTTCCGGGTGGGGCTCGAGGTGGAACTGGAGCATGGGACCAGGTACAAGGACGCCAACGTGACCAACAACCACCCCATACTCACGGGAAAGATCGTCTTGGCGCACCTCAAGGAGTCCATGGACTACTACAAGAGGCTCGAGGTGGCAGAGCTCGAGGGTGACATCCTGAAGGCGGCCGTGGCCAAGAACAGCTCCAAGGTGGAGGCCCTGTACCGGAGGCTGGCCAAGGCTAGGCTCGCCCTCGCCGCTGAGGAGGCCAAGCAGCTCAAGTAAAGGCTACTCCCTCTCCTGCAGGGGCCTGTATTCGCACCTGTCCGGACCACAGTAGGAGCCTATGTAGTCGGCCTGGGGCCGGTAGAGGACAGGTCTTTCCTGGGCCTCGGCGAACTTCTCCTCCATGATGTGTGCGACCCAACCCGCGGTGCGCGCCATGGCGAAGACCGGGGTGAAGAGGTCCGTGGGTATATTCATGGCCCTGTAGACCACCGCGCTGTAGAAGTCCACGTTGGTGGGGATCGTCTTTCCCTTGATCCTGAAGAACGCCTCCTTGGCCACCTCCTCCACTCGTCGGGCAAGGTCGTACCAGCGCCTATCCCCCGTTCTACTGGCGATGGCCTCGGCCATGGGTGCCAGGACCTTGACCCTCGGGTCGTCCACCTCGTATACCGCATGGCCTAGGCCCATGATCTTCTTGCCCTCGCGTAGCCTTTGCTCTACCCAATGCCCAGCCCTCTCTGGGGAGCCGATCTCCTGGAGCATCTGCATCACCCTGGTGTTGGCGCCCCCGTGGAGCTCACCCGCCAGGGATGCCACCGCAGCGGCCACTGCCCCGTAGGTGTGGGAGCGGGTCGATGCCACGGCCCTGGCCGTGAAGGTCGAGGCATTGAAGGAGTGCTCCGCGTGGAGGATCAGGCAGACGTCCAGGTCCCTCTCCGTCCGGGCATCCGCGCGTTGACCGTGCAGCATGCGGAGGAAGTCCGCGGCTTGGCCCAGGGCCGGCTCCGGAGGGATCACCGGAAGCCCTGTGCGGATTCGCTCCCATGCCGCCACGACGGTGGGAAGGGACCCTATTATCCGTAACCCCCTTTGGACCTCCGCATCCCTGGACTCGTCTCGGATGTCTTGATCGTAGTCCGCCATGAAGGCCACGGCCCCCTGGAGCACGTCCATAGGGGAGGCTGTCTTGGGGCGAAGCCTCAAGGATTGGATGACATCTTCAGGGACGGCCCGGCACGATGCGAGCCTCGAAGAGAACTCCCTGAGTTCCGCATCCGTGGGGAGCCTGGCCTTGAGGAGCAGGAAGGCCGTCTCCTCATAGGTGGAGTGGGCTGCCAGGTCAAGGACATCGAAGCCGCGATAGATGAGGACCCCCTTCTTGGCATCGATACCGCAGATGAGGGTGTCGGCCACCGGGATATCCCTGAGTCCGATGTTCTTTATGTTGGTGATGCACTCCATGGTAGCCCCCTTTCCGTGCTTCTGGTGTGCCTGAGTCCCAAATATAACACGGATCCTCGCCCAGAGGCCTCAAGATCGGCGATGCTGCAACCATGCAAAGAGAAAGGAGCGTGCCTCCCATGGCCAGCCGAACCCCTCTCAGGGCTCGAGCGACCATCCAGGGGCCATAGATGTCAGAATGCCCCCCCCAGTGACCCGGCATACCCGGTGAGCTCTGCGTATCCTTGGCAGGAGACCGCCTCCCCACCGGACCGTCCCCTTCCGCCCACCGCCCCCTCCCAGTAGACGATCCCCGTGGAGGACTCGGTGAGCAGCTCCTGGTCTGGCAGGAGTGCGGAGATCCTCACATCCAATCCACGGGACGGGACTCGGATCCTCCAGTCGCTCGGGTAAAGGGCACCGCTCTTGGGGCTGCGCCAATGCCCGAGGACATCCACGGAGAACTCCTCCAATGAGAGATGGCGAGGGCTCCCGTCTCGCTCCACCAGGGTACCGGACGAGGCCGGATCCACGGATCCGTCCTCCCTGCGAAGCTGGTAGATCATGAGATCTCGACCGTCGGAGAGGTGAAGCCCGAACCAATCCCAACCCCTTTGGTCCGGCCCAAGCTGGTTGGAGCCGAACTCATGATCGAACCAGCTCTTGCCTCGCACTTCCACGGGCTGGGAATCAGCACCGGTCTTGATGAGCCCGGTAGTCTCCAGGGATGTGAGGGAGACATAGTACGACGCCTGTCCCTGGGCCATCCCCTTCCTGCTCAGGCCTCCCTCCCCATGGATGACCTCCGGCTTCGTGGGCCTGAGCCTCAAGCTCAACTCCTTCTGCCCGTCCACGGCATCCAGGGTGATCTCACCCCCCTCCATCCTGGCCCTCCAGTTCAGGACCCAGACCTCCATGTTGGCCGGGTCCGCCCCGGCCAGGCCGGGGCCAGCCCTCGAGGCCCTCTCCGTCCAGAGGAACCTCCCCGAGGGGAGGTCGGTCAGGGCGAAATGGGCCATATACACGTCCCGCACTGACCAAGGAGTGGCCTGCCCCGGCAACTCCTTGCGGATCCCTTGCCGGAAGAAGGTGAGCTGATACCCATATCTCTTGCCCGAGGCATCGTGCAGGCCCCCGGTGAAGTACCACCACTCGGTGCGATATTCTGGGTGGGCGCCGTGATCGCGAGGGAACTCCCAAGCCCTGGGGGCGATCGCCTCGGTCCACTCCTCGCTGTTGCCGGTTACGACCCCCAAGAGCACGAAGGCCATGGCAAGGGTAAGGGACCTTCTGGGCAGGGAGGGTCTTTGGCCATGTCGTTCCGGTGTCCTGGATCCATGCTGCTTCCGACTCACCGATCGCCCCACCCCCTTGTCATCATTCTTCCCTTATCTGGAGCTGCGGATAACTCCTGCAGACCCTCCAGACCGGGTACAGCGCCGCCGCCAGGCTCCCCAGGATCGCCGTGGCCCCTGTTACCAGGTATGGGCCCCAGTTGAAGTGGAAGAAGACAGTCCAGTTGAAGCTTTGCAGGTTGATCACGTGGATCAGGATCCAAGCCAGGGCAGTCCCCAAGGCTGCACTCATGACGTAGCTCACCAGGCCCATCCCGAGCCCCTCCATCACTGTCATGGCCGCCACCCTGGGCGTCGAGAAACCCAGGGCTCGGTAGATCCCGAAGTCGCGCTGCCGTTCCATGAAAAGGGTCAAGAGCGCCCCTGCGATCCCGAGGAATGCCACCAGGATGGCTATTATTCGCATGGAGCGCGTCACTGCGAAGGTGGAATCGAAGAGCTGCAGGATGCGGGAGTGGAACTCCCCCTGGGTCGCCACAGGCAGTCCACGCCTTTGTGCCCTCCGCACGACATCCTCCAGGATCTCCGGGCGCCCAGGGAGCCATGGGTCCAGGAACACCACCAGCGAGTCAATGGTGCGATCCCCGAAGAGCCGCAGGTATCTGGACCTATCCATCATGATGAGGCCGTGCTCCGTCGTGTAATCGTAGAAGATCGCCGCCACCCTCAGGGCCGTGGGACCGTCTATCCCCTCCAGGAGGATCTCCTGTCCGGCCCTGACCTTGAACCTGCGCGAGAAGCTCTCCGAGACTGCCACCTCCCCTTGTCTCACCAGGTCCCAGTTCTCGTTTCCGCCCCTGAGCCAGCCGAACCTCGTGTAACGCTGGAGCACCCCCGCGTCCACCGAGGTCACATAGACAGGGGTCCCATGATATAGGATCTGAGTGTTGCGATAAGGGTCGAGCCCCCCGATCCCGGGGAGGTTACGGAGCTCCTCGTAGAGCTCCTCCGGGACCTGGATCTCCTTGGAGGGGGCGATGTACAGGTCCCCTTTGAGCTGGCTATCCATCCACCACACCAGGGTCTCCCGAAAGCTACCTATCATGGATCCCAGTCCTATGGACATGGAAAGGGCCACCATGAAGGCGGCCACGGCCACGGCCGTGCGGCCCAGGTTTCGGGATATGGTCCCAGCGGCCAGCCTTCCCGCGACGCCCCCAAGGCAACGGAGGAGTCCCTTCAGCGGAGGCTCGAGCCACAACAGGACCTGACCGCTCAGGAGGCTCCCCCCCAAGAGCAATGCGAATGCGCTGGCAAAGCCGAGGTAGACGTGAACCGGGGCAGCGATCATGAGGATCGAGGCCGAGGCCAGGACCCCCAGGCCCCAAAGCGCTGCCCTTCGGGCCTGCCTTCCTTGAGAGCGGCTCGCGCCCCTGCCTTGAAGGATGCGAACCGGATCCACGCGGACCAAGTCCGCAAGGGGCAAGGCCCCTCCGACTAGGCTCGCCCCAATGCCCAGGGCAGCCCCGTAAAGGCACACCGACCATCCCCAGTGAGGGAGGACCGGCTGGACGAAGAAGTAGAGTTTGCTTATGGTCTCTCCCACCAGTCCTGTGAGGACGCGGCTCAGGAGGTAGCCAAAGGCGCCCCCCAAGACACCTCCCGTGACGCCCAACAACATGATCTCCGCGAGAAACGCCAAGAGGATCTCCCCCCTGTTGGCGCCGAGGCTCCTCAGAATGCCGGCGTCCTTCCTTCGGCTCACCACTGCGAACATGGCCGTGTTGTAGACCAGGAAGACCCCAACGAACAGGGCCAGAAGGGACAACGCCTCGAGGTTGAGCCTGTAGGCACGAAGCATGTCACCCAGGGAAGCCCGTTGCTCGCCTGCTGACTGGAGGACGAACCCCGTGCCCCATCGGGAGCGAAACCCGTCCGGGTCCGATAGGATCAGGTCCACCCGATCCACCATACCGGCAAGACCGAAGCGGAGCTGCGCATGGGAGATGTCTGATACGATGAGGGGTTCCCCCGAAGGGGATGAAAAGGTCCCTATGACCCGCACCTCCCCGTGGGAGGTCTGGATGCGTCCTCCTGCCTCGATCCCGAGGCGCTTTGCCAGTCCATGGTCCATGAAGACGCTGTCCTGCTGGAGCAAGAAGGAGAAGGCCTCCTCCACGACGCCTCCCCCCTGCCTCGCGGCCGGCCTGGCGAGGAACCCCGGACGAATGGCACGATCGAGGAATGGGTCCAGCCCCAGGAACCGGGCAACCCCTCCATCCGGTAGGATCGAAGTCCTGTCGATCACCGGGGAGAATGCCAGGACAGAGGGGTCGTGCATGAGCTGCAGGAGCACGCCCTCTTCCACAGGGCCTGCGGGCCGCGTCAGCCTATGGGTGGCCTGCCCCTTGAGGAATTCCACGGCCTTCTCGAAGCTCGAAAGGGCAGCCCTTGCAGAGATGACCATCCCCACCGTGGCCGCCACCCCACAGGCGATCCCCAAGAGCTGCAGGGCGCTGAGCCCTCTCCTGCGAGGGATGTACCTGAGGAAGGCCTTTGTGACGACTCTCAATGCGAGCTGCCCGTCATCTCGGGTTCCTCTACGATGACCCCGTCCTCCATGCGAAGGATCCGGTCCGCCACGGAGGATGCCCTTGGGCTGTGGGTGGCCATCACAAGCGTGGTCCCCGACTCCCGGCACCGCGTCGAAAGGATGGAGAGGACCTCGTCGGCCGTTCTGGTGTCCAGATTGCCTGTGGGCTCGTCCGCGAGGATGATGGCCGGTCTCTTCACTATGGCCCTGGCTATGGCCACCCGCTGCTGTTCCCCACCCGAGAGCTCATGGGGATAACGATCGCCCTTGCCATCCAGCCCAACGGAGCGCAAGGCCTCCTGGGCGAGGCCTCGGACAGGTTTGCCGGCGAGCTCCAACGATAGGTAGACGTTCTCGAAGGCGGTCAAGGTCGGGAGGAGATTGAAGAACTGGAAGATGAAGCCGAGACGAAGCCTCCTGAGGTCAGTGCGGCCCTTCTCCCCCATGGCCTCCAGGTCATGCCCCTCCACCTCGATGGCCCCCCTGGTGGGCCGATCAAGACCCGCCAGGAGGTTGAGGAGGGTGGTCTTGCCGGACCCGCTCCTGCCATAGATCGCCACTATGTCGCCGGAGCGCACCTCCATGTTGGTGCCTCTGAGGGCCGCCTGTCCCTCCCCGTCGCGACCGTCGTAATGCTTCCAAAGGTCAGCGACCCGTATGATCGTCATCAGATATGCCCCCCGTCCCTTTCCCTCCCTATCCCACTGCCCTTGGCCGCAGCCCCAAAGGGAGGACCCCCTTCCCCAATTCCTCCCTTGCCGTGCGACAAGCCCTGGCCCCTTGCCGATTTACCCGCGGTGCCTGCTCGTCTATAATATATTCGCCGACGTAAGGATCTGCGTCAACAAACGCTCGACATGAGGGCCCTCTGAAACGCCATCGTGGATATCCCTGCAACCCACACACAGGAGAAGGCCATGACCAGGGAGGCAGCAGCTCGTCAAGGGAGGATCTACTACGCATACGGTGCGGACATAAAGGAGACCAGGCCTTACCCGCCGTGCCGTTTCGCCTGTCCGGTTCATACCGATGTCCAGGAGTACATCGCCCTCATATCCCAAGGCCGGTACAAGGAGGCCTTCGAGGTCATCCAGTCGGTAAATCCCATCCCTTCGGCCTGCTCCCTCATCTGTCACCACCCTTGCGAGCAGGAGTGCCGCAGGGCCCAGGTGGACGAGCCGCTGGCCATACGCCACCTCAAGCGGTTCGCCGTTGAGAAGGCCGCGGTCTACAGGCGGGAGAAGAGGGGGCCTGTGGAGAGGACGCGCAAGGAACGGATCGCCGTCATAGGTTCGGGCCCGTCTGGCCTGGCCGCGGCCAGCGACCTGGCTGACCTGGGATACGGGGTGACCATCTTCGAGCGTTATCCCGAGCTCGGCGGGATGCTCTCCTCGGCGATACCCACCTACCGCCTCCCCAGGGAGGCCCTCGAAGAGGACATACAGGATGTGCTGGCCAAGGGGGTGGAGGTGAGGACGAGCTGCGAGGTCGGCAAGGAGGTCCAACTGGCCCAGCTGATCTCGGACTACGATGCCGTGCTCATCGCCGTGGGGCTCTCCGAGAGCCGTTCACTGCCCATCCCAGGGGTGGAAGGACCGGGGGTGCTACTGGCCCTGCCATTCCTTTACGGTGTCTCGCACGGCCGGAGTCCAGAACTCGGGGAGAGGGTATTGGTGATCGGCGGGGGTAACGTGGCCATAGATGTGGCGCGTTCTGCCAGGAGGCTCGGCCGGACCAAGATAGAGATGGTGTGTCTCGAGAGCGCCCAGGAGATGCCCGCATGGGAATGGGAGGTCAAGGAGGCCCTGGAGGAGGGGATCAAGATAACCCACAGATGGGGCCCGAAGGCGGTTCGGAGGGAAAACGGGAAGGTAAAGGGGCTCGAGGTGGTGCGGGTCAAGGCAGTGTTCGACGAGGCTGGACGATTCAATCCCACCTTCTACGAGGATCAGACCTCCTTCATCGAGGCAGACACCATCATCATCACCATAGGTCAGAAGGCAGATCTCTCCCTTCTGAGGGACTCGCCGTTGGAGCTGGATGCCTCAGGCAGACCCGTGTGGGACAAGGACACCCAGATGTCCAGCACAAAGGGGGTGTTCTTCTCCGGGGAGGTGGTGACCGGACCCGGGGCAGCGATCCAGGCCGTGGCAAGTGGCCACAGGGCTGCCAGGGCAATACACCTGTACCTGCAGGGGGAGGATGTCAAGGCGGCCCTAAAGGCAGAGGAGAGGGGCAAGATCGCCGCCCTTCCGAGGGAGGTGGCGGAGAAGATCGTGGCGCAGCCCAGGGAGGAGATCGAGCTCCTTTCGCCCGAGACCCGCTGTCTAGGGTTCACCCAGTTCGAGGTAGGCTACGACGAGATGGCGGCCCTGAGGGAGGCGAGGAGGTGCCGTAGCTGCGGGGCCGGGGCCATAGTGAGCCCTGAGAGGTGCAGCGCCTGTCTCACCTGCGTGAGGGTCTGCCCGTACGGGGCGCCTGTGGTGGACGGCAAGGCCCAGATGCTCGCGGAGAGGTGTCAGGCCTGCGGGCTGTGCGCCCCAGAGTGTCCAGGCCGTGCCATACGCATGATCGCATACCACGTCGATGAGTTGCGGCGCAACATCCCCGGGCTTCTGGGGGAGCTGGATCCCGAAAGAGAGGACCCAATCCTCTTGGCCTTTCTTTGCAACTTCCACGCCCTTGCCGACGGCGATGGCGTGCCGCAGAACGTGCGGCAGATCAGGGTTCACTGCGTCAGCCGCATAGACGTCTCGGATCTGCTCGAGGCCTTCGCGTGCGGGGCCGATGGTGTCTTCGTGGTCCTGTGCAGGGATGGGGAATGCAGGTACAAGGAGGTGGCATCTAGGGTGAAGGGTCGCATCAGGCAGGCCAGGGAGCTCCTCGCTCCCCTTGGGGTGGACGGCCGCCGTATCGCTTACTTCGAGGCGGATTCCCACCCCGAGGAGGTCTGGCGCCTCGCCGCCCAGGAGATGACCGAGACGGTAAAGGGGTTGGGGATTCGGGCGGGAAGCCCTCGTGTTAAAGGAAGCTAGACCGTCCAAGCCCTTTTCCTAGCCCTTGAGCAGGCCCCAGGCGATGCGCAGGAGGTGGAAGTTCCTTGTTAGGAGTGGCCACTTGATCTCTTCCTTCTCGCACAGGGTGCTGGAATTGACGCGATGCAGATCCGGCCTGAGGGCCTCCAGGCCCCGGGCCCGCTCCTCCGGTGGCAGCTCCATGAGGCGGTCGATCTCCTCGATGAGCCTCCTGGCCAGACCTATCCTCTCCTCCACCCCTTTGCACGTCTCCGGGTCGATGAGCCCGAAGCGCCCCTTGAGCCTGTTGAGCCTGAGGGCGGCCTCGTAGGTGGTGTCCACTATCTGGGCCCGACTCATCCATTTGGTCTCGTAGCTCAGGGCATGCTTCCAACTTGGCTTGAGAAGAGCCGTCCTGAACTCCTCCAGGCCCCTGTAGAACAACGTGTACCCGTACTGTTGGGGCCTCTCGTATATGGGGCTTCCAGGGTCTATGAAAGGGGCCAGGGGGGAGATGAAGGGGACGAGCCTGGCGCCAAAGCGGCCTAGGAGCTCCTCGCAGTAATCGATGGTATCCATGACGGACTGAGGGGTCTGCCAGGGAAGCCCGATCATGAAGAAGAGGTCGAACTTCCTGCACCCCGCGGCCAGGGCCTCCTGGATGGTGGACTCCAGTTGAGCGTTGCTGTAATGCTTGCCGCTGGCACCGCGCACTTGAGGGTCGTGGCTCTCGGGGGACATCTCCAGGTTGAAGTTCTCCATGGCCTTGGAGACCTTCCCGAAGTAGTCCTGGCCAGCCGGGGTGAAGAGCTCCAGGACCACGTGGTTTCTCACACCCCTGCCCCTGAGACCCTCCAGGATCGCATCCGCGTAAAGGTCCCCGCCCTGGCGCAGGTCGCCCACGACGAAGATCGGGGCGGAGGTGAACCGTGCGATCCCCAAGACGTCCTCCACGATCCTCTGGGGGGAGCGAAACGCAGGCCTGCCTCGGTTGCCCAGGAGGCTCAGTCCCAGACGGCCGCCCCCGCAAAAGGAGCATTCGTGGACACAGCCGCGACAGGTCATGACAGCGGTAATGGGATAGGACCACCAGTCATGGATGGGGATCATGCCCTTTATGTCCAGGTAACGCACCGCTGAACGGATCATGTGGCCGTAAACGTCGCGGTAATGGTCGAGATCCTCCGGGACGTGGGTGAGGGGGTTCGCCACGATCCCACCTTGCCTGGTCCTCCAGACGAGGTTCGGTATCTCCTCCAGCCTGGGGCCCTGCCCTGTGAGTGCCCTCATGAGCAGCAGGAGTGGCTCCTCGGCCGAGTCGCCCCTGATCACGAAGTCCACCTCGGGCCTTGCCATGAGCTCTTCATGGAAGTAAGAGGAGGAGAACCCGCCGAAGATCACCGGGGTGTGGGGGTGATGCCTCTTGCAAATGGCTGCGATGGCGAGGCTCCCCTGAGCATGGGGCAGCCAATGGAGGTCGATGCCGAAGGCCTTGGGATTGAGCCTCCGTATGGCCTTCTCCGGGTCGAAGCCATCGCTTTTCAACATCCGCACGGCGAGATTCAAGATCCTGACACGAAGCCCGTGTCTTCCCAGGTACTCCGCCATGGCGGTGAAACCTATGGGATACATCTCGAAGACGTAGGTGGAGGGGACCACGTCGCTGATGGGGCCGAACATTATCGGCAACCTCCTGAAGTCGTACACACTGGGTGGATGGAGCAGGACGAGGTCGGGCTCAGGGCCGAATCGCATGGTCTCACCTCTTGGTCTACGTCGGGGTCATATCTAAATAGTCTACACCATAATTTCGATGGAGGAAGGTCACCCCCGGGGTCAGGCCAGGGAGAAAATTTTCGGGGGAAGAATTTTTTTGGGAACTTTTCGGAGGGACCGTTGTCTCAATAGGTAGGAAACAACTCCCTCTACCTCCTTTGCTTTGGCCCCCGTACCCAGCGGGGGCTTTTTTTTGGCCCTCACCAACCGCCCCCCAAAAAAGGCCATGCCCCCCGGGAAACCACCGAGCCAGAAAACCCGGAGGGCATGGGAAAGGTTCCGTTTGAATCGGACCAGGTACCCAAAGCTCGCCCGGCGGTTTTCCTCTCCATATCACACAACATCTATGGTGTCAAGAAAAATTTTGCGCAATATGTTGTCATCGCCAAAGGCTCACCTGACTGTGGCCTTGGGCAATTTCCGATGGAACATCCGGCGCTACCCCGTCGTCCTCCAGGGCCATTCCCTAGGTCTTGGTGCTATCCGCTTCCATCTGGACAGGGCCTACCTCCCTACTGCAATGGGTGTCCTGGCGAGGACGACGGCACCACATGCAGCCCTTGTCAGACCCTAGTAGTCGGGGCAAGGTTTT
>FWPV01002806.1_pt1 | contig 41298 bp, 30 predicted proteins | sample 2228371 | NCBI WGS metagenome assembly FWPV01 (sample SAMEA103939776, study PRJEB20133) | metagenome
TGGCCGGGCTCGCCCGCCGCGTCGAGCCGGTCGCCCAGTGGGACGACCTGGTGCTGCCCGCCGCCCAGCGCGAGACCCTGCGCGCGATCGTGGAGCAGGCCCGCGGCCGGGCGCGCGTGCTGGGCGAATGGGGCTTCGGCGCGCGCGGCGGGCGCGGCCTGGGGCTGAGCGCGCTCTTCGCCGGGGCCAGCGGCACCGGCAAGACCATGGCCGCCGAGGTGATCGCCCACGAGCTGGGCCTGGATCTCTACGTGGTCGACCTGGCCACGGTGATCAGCAAGTACATCGGCGAGACCGAGAAGCAGCTGCGGCGCATCTTCGACGCCGCCGAGGCCGGCGGGGCGGTGCTGCTCTTCGACGAGGCCGACGCCCTCTTCGGCAAGCGCAGCGAGGTCAAGGACAGCCACGACCGCTACGCCAACGTCGAGGTCAGCTACCTGCTGCAGCGCATCGAGGCCTTCCGCGGCGTGGCCGTGCTGACCACCAACCTGCGCCAGGCCCTCGACAGCGCCTTTCTGCGCCGGCTGAGCTTCGTGGTCAGCTTCCCCTTCCCGGGGGCCGAGCAGCGCGAGCAGATCTGGCGGCGCGCCTTCCCGCCCGAGACCCCGACGGAGAGCCTGGACTACGCGCAGCTGGCCAGGCTCAACGTGGCCGGCGGCAACATCGCCGGCATCGCGCGCGCGGCTGCCTACCTGGCCGCCGGCGCCGATGAGCCGGTGCGCATGCCGCACCTGCTGCGCGCCGCCCGCCTCGAGTTCGCCAAGCTCGACAAACCGCTGCCGGAGGCGGAGGTCGTCGGGTGGGTAGCCGATAGCCGATAGATCAGCGAGCGCGGAGGAGCACGACGATGCCTGAGACGGAACGGGAGCGGCGGCGGAGGGGACGTAGAAGCGCCACCAGCCAGGCGCAGCCGGCAGGAGGCAGCCGTGCCGCAGCCAATCATCGTATCGGCAATGTTGCGGCCGATGGCGAGCAGGGCGAACCGCCCAGCGCGATTGGCTACGTGGGGCTGAATCCACGAGCCCGCGAAGAGGCCCGAGCATTGGAGCGGTCGAGCCCCGATCAGGTTATTGCTTCGCTTGATCGGCCGGGTGCGGAACAGCGCTATGACACCTCTGATGAACGAGCGGCATTTATCGAAGAAGTGCTTGGCATTGATTTCTATGCTGATATGCTGCGTTTCTTCCTGGCGCTGCAGTGCCTGGAGGCTTGTGATGCAGATTTCCGCGAACAGATGGCTGACCTGATGCGAATGTTTCGTGGCGCCGAGCTGGGCCGCTATAACCTTGAGCGCCTAGTGTTCTCGGGTCACCACGCGGGGGGCCAGATGTGGGGTGACGGTCGGCGAGCGGGCGAACTGATCCCGGATCGCGATCTTCGTAACCTGGTTCTGGCTTTTCCGGATGCCGCTGCCCAGGTGCGCGACATTATGTTCTCGGCCTGTAATTCGGAAGCCTACATCAGCTTGTGTGCCGAGCTCTTTCCCGGCTTGCAGAGCATCTGGGTGTACGAAGGCACGTCGCCAGGCGTAGCAACTGGCTCTGCGCGTCACATCCAGCACTGGGAACGCGAGACCCGCGATGAAGGTCTTCCAGCCGAGGGCGAGCGTGTGCCCGCCCGGCGTGACGGGCGGGGCCATGTGGTTATCTGGAGCCGCGAGGAAGGTCTCCTCAAGGAGGCTGCCGGGCGGCTGATCGAGAAACCCGATTAGACAAGGTTCGTAACCGAGAAGAATCACTCCGGACAGAATGAAACGCGCGGCGTTATCGGCTATCGGCTATCGGCTATAAGATATGCTCACCCACATCCACACAACCATCGCGACCATGCTCCGTGCGTACGGCGGGCTGCCCGACGACGTGGAGCTGGTCTTCCGGGCGCCGCAGCGTGGCTGGCCGCAGCAGGACCTGAGCCGCACGACCCTGTGCTGCCACCTGCTCGACCTGCGCGAGAACACCGAGCTGCGCCGCGGCGACCCGCAGATGCAGCGCGCCGAGAACGGCGGCACCCAGCGCATGCCGCCGCGGATGTTCGACCTGCGCTATGTGCTCAGCCTCTACGGCGTGGGCGAGAGCGCGGCCGAGCAGGAGTTCCACCTGCTCTGGCTCACCCTGGTGGCCCTGCTGAAGCATAGCCCGCTGCCGCTGGAGTGGCAGCCGGACGAGCTGCGCCAGCTTGGGCGCCCGCTTGAGACGCGGGTGGTCAGCGAGGAGGCCGGGCGCCTGCTCGACCTCTGGAATGCGCTGGGTGTTACCCCGCGGCCCGCCCTGCTCTACAGCGTGACTGCGCCGGTCGACCTGAGCATAGTTCAGGGGCCGTTCGGCCCGGTGCGCGAGCGGGTGACCCAGGTCGGCGGCCGCCTGATCGTCCGCGGCATGGTGCGCGACCACACCGCAACGCCTCTAGAGGGTGTAGCCGTGCGCCAGGAGGATGCGACCGACGCACCAGTGGTGACGAAGCGCAACGGCGCCTTTGTGCTTACCGCGACCACCGCGCGCCCGCTGAGCCTGGTGCTCACGCCGCCGGCGGGCGAACCACAGCTTTTCCCCGTCGCCGTCGCGCCCGACCAGCGCGAGGTGACGCTCACCTTCACGCTCGACGACGGAAGCCAGACCCGCAAGGGCACAAGACGACCAAAGAAGGAGGCCTGACCAATGCCCGAGTACAAGACCCCAGGCGTATACCGCGAGGAGCGCAGCGGCCCGCGGCCGATCGAAGGTGTCGGCACGGCCGTGGCCGCGTTCATCGGCTTCGCGCCCGCCGGCCCGGCCAACAAGCCGGTGCTGATCACCAGCTGGCAGCAGTACGTCGAGAAGTTCGGCAAGAACGAGGGTGGGCGCCGCAATCCGCACCTGCCCGGCGCCTATCTCTCGCACGCGGTCGAGGGCTACTTTCGCAATGGCGGCGGGCGCTGCTACGTGACCCGCGTGCTGCCGCCCGGCGCCGGCAATACGGCGACGCCGCAGGTGATGATTCCTGGCCAGGCTGGGCAGCCGTTGCTGACCTTCAGCGCCCGCTCGACACCGGGTAACGATATTGAGATTGCCGTGAAGCCGCGGCAGGTGCCTGCTCCCGCGCCGCCGCCCGCGCCGCCGCCCGCTGTCGCCTACGAGCCTGGCCGCTATACGCTCAAGATCCGGCCGCTCGACGAGAATGAGAACGTGATCCAGGATCAGAAGCGTGAGCAAGACGACTTCACGCAGCCGAAGTCGCTGGAGACGATCAACAAGAGCAGCACGCATATCAATATCACCGTCGCGCCCGGCTTCGACAAGCTCGCGCCCGAACAGCGTGAGCCGCTGATCGGCCCGGTGCGCACGACAACGAAAGGCGAAGCCACGATCTTCAGCGCTGCCGCCACAGGCAAACCACTCTATATCGTCAGCCTGAAAGACCCGACCGGGAACCGGGTCGAGGTCGAAGTTGTGCAAATGAAGGCACCTGTAGCTGCACCGGCGGTCGCAGCACCGCCCCCTCCCGCCAATCCTTCAACCGCTGTCGTACCAGCCGATCCACGCTTCGATATCGAAATTAGTTCCGCCGGAAGCATCGATTCGAAGATTGAGAATGTCGGCTTCGGGCCGCGCAACAATGTGGTTGAAGCCGTGCGGCGCTGCAGCAAGCTCGTTACTGTAACTGTTGAACGCGCGGTCGACCCACAGGTCGGGCTGAATGAGTTGCCGGTTGCAGGCATGTACACGATCGCGGCGCCGAACCTGATTGAGGTGCAGGTCGAGGTCGACCATTTCAAGGGCGACCGGCGCGAGCAGTCGGGGATCGAGGGTCTGGCGATCGCCGAGGAGGCAACCATGATCTGCTGCCCCGACTTGATGGCGGCCCATCAGCAGGGCTGGCTTGACCCCCTGCAGGTCAAGGCGGTGCAGCTGGCAATGATCGCCCATTGCGAGGACCCCTTCCGCCGCGACCGCATCGCCATCCTCGACCCGCTCCCCGGTCAGGACGTGCAGGAAGTGCTCGAGTGGCGCACCCAGATCGCCAACTACGACTCGCCCTTCGCCGCCTTCTACTACCCCTGGATCAAGATCGACGGCCCCGACGGCAAGATCATCGAGGTGCCGCCGAGCGGCCATATCGCCGGGATCTACGCCCGCAACGATCGCTTGCGCGGCGTCCACAAGGCGCCGGCCAACGAGGTGATTCAGGGCGTTGTGGAGCTCAGCGCCACCGTTACCCATCAGGACCAGGCCATGCTCAACCCTGAGGGCATCAACTGCATCCGCGCCTTCCCCGGCCAGGGCATTCGCGTCTGGGGCGCCCGCACGCTCAGCAGCGATCCGCAGTGGCGCTACGTCAACGTGCGCCGGCTGTTCAACTTCGTCGAGAAGTCGATCGAGCGCAGCACCCAGTGGGTCGTCTTCGAGCCCAACAACCCCGACCTCTGGGCCCGCGTCAAGCGCGATGTCACCGCCTTCCTGACCTCAGTATGGCGCACCGGTGCCCTCTTCGGCAGCTCGCCCTCCGAGGCCTTCCAGGTCATCTGCGACGAGAGCAACAACCCGTCCGAGGAGCGCGACCAGGGCCGGCTCTTTATCGACATCGGCCTGGCGGCCGTCAAACCCGCCGAGTTCGTCGTCTTCCGCTTCCAGCAGATCACCGGCGGCGGCGAGTAGCCCGACAGAGGGAGGCGCACACCGCCGCGGAGAAACGGCGACAGGCAATAGCGCTGTGCGCCCCCCCCTGTGGCAGTCGGCTATCGGCTATCCCTTCGGCCAGGCTCAGGGCAGGCGGCTATCGGCTATCGGCTATCGGCTATCGGCTATTCCACATAAGGAGCATTCATATGAGCGAGCAGAGCCCGATCGTTTCGGCATGGTTCGGCGTCGAGTTCCAGGGCAAGATCAACGGTGCCTTCCGCGAGTGCACCGGCCTGGGCAGCGAGAACGAGATCGTCGAGTACAAGGCCAGCGGCCCCCGCGGCGAGTACATCGTCAAGAAGGTGCCCGGCCGTATGAAGTGGAACAACATCACCCTCAAGCGCGGCATCACCGACGCCATGGACATGTGGGAGTGGCGCAAGCTGGTCGAGGAGGGCAAGATCGAGGAGGCCCAGCGCAACGGCTCGATCGTGATGTTCAGCCAGAAGGGCGACGAGATCGCCCGCTGGGACTTCGTCAACGCCTGGCCCAGCAAGATCAATGGCCCGACCGCCAACGCGACCAATAACGAGGTGGCGATCGAAGAGCTGGAGCTCACCCACGAGGGCTACTCACGCGTGAAGTAGGGGCGTCGCTATGCTACAGACCGAGTTCAACTTCACCCTGCCCTGCGGCTACATCGACCCCCACGGCAACCGCATTCAGACGGGGACGATGCGCCGGGCTACTGCCTTCGACGAGGTCGAGCCCCTGCAAGACCAGCGGGTCCAGGCCAATGGCGCCTACCTGGGCCTGCTGGTCCTCAGCCGGGTGGTGACCCGCCTTGGCCCGATCAGCCCGGTCAGCCCGCAGCTCATCGGATCGCTCTTCGCCACCGACTACCTGTTTCTGCAGGATCTGTACGTACGGATTAACGAGGTTGGAACCAGCCAGGTCGAGACGGCGTGCCCCAGCTGTGGGACCCGCTTCGCGCTCGACCTGGCCGACCCGGCCTGAGTGAGGAAGCATGCACGAGCCAGCTGAGGAAGCGCGCCCGCAGCCCGCTCCCCACCGCTCGGCAGACCGGCACGCGCAGCCGGTAGATCTCGAACAGCTGGCCGACAGGGTCTACCGGCTGCTCCTGGCCGAGCTACGGCTCGAGCAGGCGCGTCGCGGCCGGCCTGAGCGCCGTATGGAGAAGGAGCGCTGGCTATGAGTGAGCAGATCGCCGCCGAGGCCCATCCGGGATGTCGCTTCTATGTCGAGATCACCGGAATTACCAGGGCCGTCTTCACCGAGGTTAGCGGGCTGCAGATCGAGACCGAGGTGCTCAGTTATGCCGAGGGCGGTACCAATGGCTTTGTCCACCGCCTGCCCGGGCGCACCAGCTCCGGGAATGTCACTCTGAAACAGGGCGTAACCAGTGGCCACGACCTGCTGCGCTGGTACCTCGACATCGTCAATGGCAAGATCGACCGGCGCAAGCTCTCGGTGATCCAGTATGACCTGAGGGGCAACCAGCTTGCGCGCTGGGAGTTCGAGAACGCCTACCCGGTCAAGTGGGTCGGCCCGCAGCTGACCGCCGACAGTAACCTGACCGCAATCGAGACCCTGGAGCTTGCGCACGAGGGTCTTAGCCTGGGATGATGCTATGAGCGACGCCCGCTACAATGTGCCGCCGCCGCGGGGCAGCCTGGCCCACAGGCTGCTCCGCCGGCACCGCCTGGCCCTGCGCCTCGGCGCCGGGACTGCCCTGCAGGCCCTTGTCGAGCCCGGCGAGGCCCGCGTGCCGTCGCCGACCTACTATCAGGGTCTGCCCCTTGACCCGGTACCGGCTGGTGCAAATGCGGCGCTGCCCTTGTCCGACCTGGCTCAGGGGCAAGCCGGAGAGGGGCTGGCAATGCTGTCAGCGCCGCCGCCTATGCCTCCGGCTGCGCTCCGCGCGCCTGAGCCTGCGACTCCGCCGTCCGCGCGGCCTGCCAGATCGGACAACCTATCCGAACCTGTCGCGCCACCGTCCGAGCGGCCTGGCGCTTCGGGTGAAGCGCCGCGATCCGTTGCGCTGTCGTATGCACCAGCGGCCGACCCGGGCGCAGAGCCTGCGTCCGCCGCGCCACAGCCAGAGCGCCCCGAGGTTGCCGATAATCTACCGGCCGGGGTGGCCAGGCTGGCCGCGCCATTACTGGCGTCGCTACGTGCCCTCGCTGACCGGCTTCCTGGCGCGTGGCGTCAGGGGCAGGCCGGGCCGGCACAGGCGCGGCACGCTCCGGTGCCTCCAGCTGTTCCTCAGCCCTCCGATCTGCGCCAGCGCCCGGAGCAGGGCAGGGTCGTGCAGGCTGCGTTGGTGCCTGCCCCTGCGCAGGATCCGGACGCAGGGAGGTCGGGCGTCCAGGAATCCGCGCAACCTGCCGCTCCACCAGACACCGGCCCGGGGGATGAACTGCCCGACGGCAGCCCCGCAGCCTGGGCGGCGCGCCTCTTCGGCCCGCCACAGGCAACTCCTGCTCCCGCTGCTGAGGCGAGCGGTCGCAGAGGTGCAGACGCCGCTGCGGCAGGACGGGCGGCGCCCCCTGCTTCGCAGGAGGTCGTGACGGCGGACGATGGCGACCAGGCATTGCCGGAAGGCCTTCGCCCCAGTAGCGAGGCTCCGGCCGTCGAAGAACGCGACGACGGCCCTGCAGCCTGGGCAGCGCGCCTCTTCGGCCCACCCCCACCAGCCCGGGCTCCCGGGGCCAAAGGACGCGAGCCGGCGAGCGTCCAGCGGCGCAGTAGTTCTGCTCCGCTCGTGCCGGAGGGTCAGCCGCTGCGCGACCGGGAAGCTCCACCTGAACCGGTAAGGGGCGCGGGGCAACAGCCCGCCGAGCCCCTGCGCGAGTCAACACGGCGCTTCCTGCGGCCGCTTGTGGGCATCGACCCGGCCGATGCACGGATCGTGCGCGGGCCGGAGGGGGAGCGGGTCGCGGCGGCGCACACCGCAGACGCCGTCACCGCAGGCGATACCATCGCCTTTGCCGCAGGCCAGGGTGACGAGAGCCCGGCCGGTCTGGGCCTCCTGGCCCACGAGCTGACCCACGTTGCGCGCCAACGCGATCCAGGCTTTGTCCCACCTGTGCTTCAGAGCCCTGCGGGCGGCCACCAGCCGGTTGCACCCCGGAGCGAAGAGGCCCTGGCCCTCCAGGTCGAACAGGAGATCCGGCGCGCCGCGCGGCGCAAGATGGGCCTTGAGCCCGCTGAGCCGATGCCGATCGTGGCACACCAGCCGGAAGCCGCCACGACTGCCAGGCCCGAGATGCCAGGAGCCCCTGGCCTTGTGGGTGATGCAGCTTCCGCACCGGCCGCGGCACCGTCGATGGACCCGTCGCTCGTCCCGACCGAGCCAATCGGGCAGCCGGGCCGCTCCTGGGGAGAAATGCCGGCGCCCTGGGAGCCGATGCCGTTCTGGCAGTCTGGCACACCGCCGGGTGTCGCGGCCCCGAGCGTCGCTGCGGCGAGCGCCACGCTGCCGGAGCACACTGCGCCCGCGTCCGCCGCGCCGGGCACCGCACCAGCAACGGGCGTCCAGGCGGCGGCCCGCGACCGCTCGCTGTTTGACGACCGGCAGCCCCCGCCGCAGCCCGCGCCGACACCCACCGTCGCGCCCGATCTCGACGCCATGGCCCGTGATGTCTATGCCATCCTGCGCCGGCGCCTGCTCGCCGAACAACGTCGATCAGGAGAGCTCTGAGTATGTCACGCATCACGTATCACTCGTTACTGGCAAAAGGAGGGTCGCGGTGAGCACGACAACGATGGCGAAAGCCACGATCATCAATGTCGACAAGGGCGGTTCGCCGATCCAGTGTCATTTCAACCCGAACGAGTATAGCTTCAGCAAGCAAAATAGCTGGACGATCGTCAATACCGGCGGCGCCAACGTGCCCCAGATCGAGTTCGGCGGCGGCCAGCCCGCGGCGCTGCAGATGCAGCTGCTCTTCGATACGTATAGCGAAGGCAAGGACGTCCGCAAGGAGTATACCGATCGGGTCTGGGAGCTCATGCTGGTCGACGAGAGCCTGAAGGATCCCAAGAACCAGAAGGGCCGGCCGCCGAAGGTGCGCTTCCAGTGGGGCGCGAGCTGGTCGTTTGACGCGGTGATCACCAGCATCGCGCAGCGTTTTACGCTCTTCCTGGCCGACGGCACCCCGGTGCGGGCGCTGCTCGACATCTCGTTCCAGCAGATCAAGGACGAGAAGCTCTTCCCGCGCCAGAACCCAACCTCCGGCGGGGCGGGCGGCGAGCGGGTCTGGACGGTGCGGGCGGGCGACACCCTGCGCACGATCGCCTACAACGAGTATGGCGATGTAGGCCAGTGGCCCCTGATCGCCGCGGCCAACGAGCTCGACGAGGTGCGCACATTGCGCCCGGGCACCCGGCTCACCATCCCCCCACGCCCGCGGGCCGGAGTGAATGGTGGCCGCCCCACCGGCAACAGTACCATCCAGGTGCGGGGAGGCGGCAATGAGTGAGCGCACCCTGCTCAGCCACATCTACCTCACCCTGGGCGGCGCCGATGCCCCGGAGGCGCTGGTTGACAGCCTCGAAACCGTGACCGTCGAGAGCAGCCTGCACCTGCCCGATGTAGCGACGCTGACCATCCACGACCCGCGGCTGACCTGGATCGACGATGCCGCCCTCGAACCCGGGGCTGCGCTGGCGATCTGGTCGACCGACGGCAAGACTGAGGAGCAACTCTTCGACGGCGAGATCGTCGAGGTTGAGCCCGAGTTCGACCAGAGCACCCATCGCCTGGTGGTCCGCGCCTTCGACCGCCTCCATCGCCTGGGCCATCTGCGCAGTGTGCGCACCTTCGTCAACGTCAGCGACGCCGACCTGGTACGCCAGCTGGCCGAAGAGGCAGGCTTAAAGGCCCGGGTCGCTCCGGCCGACGAGGTGCGGCCCTACGTGATGCAGGCCAACATCAGTAACCTGGCCCTGCTGCGCGAGCGGGCGGCGGCGCTGGGCTACCTGCTCTATGTTGAGGGCGAGACGCTCTGCTGTGAGCCGCCCCAGAGCGGCGCGCCACCCGTCGAGCTCCAGTGGGGCTCCACCCTCAGCACCTTCCGGCCGCGCCTGACCACCGTCGACCAGGTGAGCAAGGTGACGGTGCGGGGGTGGGACCCGGACACGCGCCAGGAGATTGTCGGCGAGGCCAACACCGGTCAGGGCATGCCGCAGATCGGCGAGCGACGGAGCGGAGGTGAGCTCGTCCAGGCCGCCTTCCAGCTCAAGGCCGAGACGCTGCTTGCCGAGACACCCGTGCGCACCCAGGCGCACGCCGACCAGCTGGCCCAGGCGGCGGCCGATCGGCGCACGGGCCGCTTCGTTGAGGCGGAAGGTGCCTGTAGCGGCAACCCGAGTATTGTCGCCGGGTCGGCGGTGCGGATCAGCGCGGTGGGCGACCGCTTCAGCGGCGACTACCTGGTGACCTCGGCGACCCATCGCTACAGCGCGGGCGGCTATCGCACGGAGTTTAGCGTCTCGGGCCTGAACCCGGCGACCCTGCTCAGCCGATTGCGCCCTGAGGGCAGCGCGCCAGGCTTCGCCGCGCCGGTGATCGCCATCGTCACCGACAACCAGGACCCTGAGGGCCGTGGGCGGGTAAAAGTGCGCTTTCCGCACCTGTCGAGCGAGCATACCAGCGACTGGGCGCGCGTCGTTGCCCCCGGGGGTGGCGCCGAGCGCGGGCTCCAGCTCATCCCTGAGGTCAACGATGAGGTGCTTGTCGCCTTCGAGCTTGGCGATATTCACTACCCGTACATCATTGGCGGCTTGTGGAACGGCCAGGACGCCCCACCGCTTCCCGGCGACGAGGTGGTTGCGAGCGGCAAGGTGCGACGCAGGCTTCTGCGCTCGCGCACCGGGCACGTGCTGGTTCTTGACGACGATGATAGCGAGGGCGGCATCACACTTGAAGATCGCAGTGGAAATAGCATCAAGATTGTTAGCGAAAAGAATCAGCTACGCATCGCGATCAAAGGCGACGCTGAGGTCAAGGTCGGCACCGAGGGCAAGCATCCCCTGGTTGTCGAGAGTACCGGCGACATACGGCTGAAAGCCGAGGGCAATCTTGAGCTTGATGCAACCGGGCAGGTAAAAGTTAAGGGCAATAACATTAGTATTGACGGATCGCCCGGCAATGTGGATGTCAAGGGAACAATGATCAATCTGAACTGAGGAGGATACGATGCCGAAGGGTCCTGCCGCGCGTGTGGGCGACACAGTCGCCCACGCGCCCCCCGGCAAATTGCTTGGCGCGGGCAGTCCAAATGTTCGGATCGGCAAGCTAGCGGCGTGGCGCGGCATCCCGGCCGCCGCGGTCGCCGGACTCACGAGCGCCAAGCAGGCCTCGGAAGTCCGGATCAAGGCTGCCGAGGCGGCCACCCTGGCCGCGGCTGGAACGCCCGGTGCGGCGGCGGCCAAAGCCAGCGAAGAGGCGCTGAAAGCAACGGAGGCGGCGACGATGGCGGCAACGGTGCAGGCGGCGGCCGGCACGGCCGACGTGCACACCTGCAGCGTGCCGCTACCCACCCCGCCGCACGGCCCGGGCGTGGTGATCAACGGCTCGACCAGTGTGTTCATCAACGGGCTACCGGCCTGTCGCGTCGGCGATACGCTGATCGAGGCGCTCGGGCCGCCCAACACAATCGTCGCAGGTGATACCAGTGTGATAGTGGGAGGTTGAGATGCCCGATGTCATTGGCCGCGGCTGGGCCTTCCCCGTCCGTCTCGACGCGAATGGGCGCGTGGCGCTCTCAGCCGGATCCCAGGATATCGAGGAGGCGATCCGGATGATCCTCGGCACGCCGAAAGGTCAGCGCCCACTGCGCCCCGAGTTCGGCTGCCAGATCTATGACCTGCTCTTTGCCCCCAACGACGCCAATACGGCAGGGCTGGCCGTCTACTACGTCGAGCAGGCTCTGGGCATGTGGGAGCCGCGCATCCGCGTCATCGAGGTGCGCGCGCAGCTCGATCCCCAGGCGCCCGAGCGGCTCCTGATCAGTATCGACTACGAGATCAAGGCCACCCTTGATCGGCGGTCGCTGGTCTATCCGTTTTACCGCATCCCTGAAGAGTGACGACCGGAGGTAGCCAGATGGCACTGACTATGCCCGACCTCGATCAGCGCAGCGCCCAGGATCTTGTCGACTGGGCCAAAAGCGAGCTGATCCCCAGACATTGTCCAGAGTGGACCGACCATAACGTCAGCGATCCGGGCATAGCCCTGATCGAGGTCTTTGCGGCTATGACCGAGATGCTGCTCTACCGCGTCAACCGCATCCCCGAGCGGCTGCAGCTGCGCCTGCTCGAGTTGCTCGGCGTGCAGCGCAAGGGGCCGCGAGCGGCAAGCTGTCCCGTTACCTTCTACCTCTCGGCGCCGCAGAGCAGCGAGGTTGTCATCAAGGCCGGAACCGAGGTTGCGACCCTGCGCACTGCGACCAGTCCCGAAATTATCTTCAGTACGACGGCACCTTTGATCATTCGCCCTCCTCGAATCGTCGCGCTGATTACTGAGAATGAGTCACGTGGCAACAAACCGGGCCGCTGGACTCAGCATCCGCTGGGCGCTGACGGCCAGCCCACACGCCCGGTGGCGCTCTTCCCCGGTGTGACCGCCCAGAATCCTGGAGGGCGGACCGACGATCGTGATGCCTTCTACATCGGCCTGGAGCACGACCCGAGCAAGCACATCCTATCACTCGCATTCACGGTCGGCGGAGGCTTACCGGTAGGGGTGCAACCAGAGAACCCGCCCCTCCAGTGGGAGGCGCAATACCTGCGGGCAGGCAGTATTCTTGACTGGGCGCCGCTCGTTGCTGAGCGGAATGAAGCGCTCGGCTTCGGCGATACCCTGGGCGGATTCAGCCGGTCGGGTCGGATAACCTTCGACCTGCCAGAGCATATGGCCCAGGCCAGCTACGATGGGGTTACGGCGTACTGGCTTCGTTGCAAAGTGGTGAACCAGCAGGACAAGAACCAGTACAAGGCGGCGCCGGTTGCCGTCAAGATCGTCGCCGAAGCCTGGGGCGGCACGGTGCGGGCCGAGCACTCGCGCCTGGTGGAAGACGAGGAGCTTGGGCGCAGTGACGGCACTCCCGGCCAGACCTTCCGGCTGCGCTACGCGCCGGTGCTCGAACCTAAAGCCGACGAGAGACTGGTGGTCGAGTACGAGGGCCGCGAGGAGATCTGGGAGCAGCGCGACGACTTCGGCGCTTCCGATCAGCACAGCCCCCACTACACGCTCGACCCGATCACGGGCACGATCCGTCTGGGTCCGACGCTGGTGCAGGCCGACGGAACCCTCTTCAGCTTCGGCAAGATTCCACCTCTGGGCAGCCGGCTGCGGATGCGCCGCTACCGGCACGGGGGCGGCGTGGCCGGCAACGTGGCCGCCAACGAGCTCTGTGTGCTCAAAGCTCAGCGGTCATACGTGCGCGCCGTGCAGAACCGTGAGCGCGCGACCGGCGGCGAGCATCCCCAGAGCCTCGAGGAGCTCGCCGTACGCGCGCCCGAGTGGCTGCGCACGCGCGACCGCGCGATCACGGCGGCCGACTACGCCGCGCTCGCCCGGCAGGTGCCCGATGTCAGCCGCGCCATTGCATACGCGCCCGGGAATCAGGCCGCGGCCGCCAGGCCAGGCATGCCGCCCCGCCCGCAGCCTGGCAAAGTCGTCGTCGTTGTTCTGCCGAAGGTGACCGAAAACGATGGCAAGATCGCGATCGACGATATTGAAACGCTGGCGACCGATCTCGAACAGCAGCTGCGGGCCCGAATTGTGCCCTGCGTGCCGCTTGGCACCAGCGTCGAGTTTCGGGCGCCACAGATCTATCCGGTGCAAGTCACGGTTGAGCTGCGGGTGCCCGCCGCTACCGCTCAGGCGCAGCGGAACGCCCTCGAGAGCGCGGTAACTCACGAGCTCTATCGCTACCTCAACCCATATCGCGGCGGGCCCGGCGGCAATGGGTGGCCCTTCGGGCGCACCCTGCGCATCAACGAGCTCTACGGCTTGATTCAGCCGCTACTTGGCACGGCCTACATCGACAAGCTGAAGGTTGTGCTTCTGCGCCGCGGTAGCAGCCAGCCCGTGGAGAAGCAGATCACCACTTTCCCCGACGATGGGATCATCTGCTCCGACGTGCATAGCGTGACCATCACTGCCGATCCGGTCTGATCAGCGCCGAGAGCGTCCAACAAGGTTAGGCACGGTTCGTCGAAAGGTTATTGCCTGGCGTTACAGCCAGTGGTGTGGTTGACTCGGTCTGATCCCTGAACCCTGACCTCTGAACCCTGTTTTGGGAGACACTGATGGTACGAGTAAGCGTGATCATAGAGGGCGGGCAACCGCCGGCGGAGTTCAGTGAAGCCCAGCTGCGCACCGGTGTCCTGCTTGGCCGTGGCGACGGGCAACGGGTAGCCGATGTGCTCCTCGACAATGATCGGGTTTCACGCCGCCACGCCGAGCTGCGCCTTGTAGGCAACGTCCTCCGGATCGAGCATCTTACGGCGACCCCAAACCAGAAGACCATCGTGGATGGCCAGCCCTTGAGCAAGCCGGGCGAGACCGCCCCGTTGCTCAACGGGTCTACCATCGAGATCACCCCTTTCAAGCTGCGGATCGCGATCCGTCCCGGTGCTCAGGTGCCTGCTCCCGTTGGTGGTGGCGACGCGCAAGGTAATGTTCCCCCGGCACCTGCGCCATCCCCGCAAGGCAGTCCTCCGGCAGCAGCCCCCTGGCCGCAGCCAGGCGGGCCTGGTGGTATTGCTCCGGTTCCGCCCGTGGCGAATGGCGGCGCTGCCGGCGGGACGCTCAGCAGCACGATCCGGCTCTCAGCGCCGGTATCCGCCGATGCTGACCGGATTGACCCCAGAACAACCACCTGGCCGCTCGGCGCCGCCGAAGCAGGGCGCTATCTTGAGTTGCTGCCAGTGATCTTTCAGGCTGTCGAGCATTCCGGCGAAAACACCTTTCTTGGCCGCTATCTGACGATCTTCGAGGAGATCTGGGAACCGCTGGAGCAGCGCCAGGATTTTATCGATCTGTATTTCCACCCGGCCACCTGCCCTGAGCCAATGCTCGACCTGATGGCTCGCTGGCTCGGGCTCACCATCCTGCCCGGAACCACGCTTGAACGCCGGCGCGGGCTGGTCGCCCAGGGCAGCGCCCTCAACGAACAGCGCGGCACGCGGAAAGGGCTGCGGCGCGCCATCGAGCTATACACCGGTCTGAAAGATGTCGAGGTTATTGACACCGGCGATCCTTTTGTCTTCAAGGTACGGGCGCCGCGCAGCGGCAACGTCAGCCCCGAGCTGCTCGAGGCGGTGATTCAGATGTACAAACCGGCCTATGCGGGCTACTATCTGGAGTGGATCTGATGAGCGGACTGGTTGGCACAATCCTTGGCGGCTACAACCTGCATCAGGAGCTGGGGCAGGGGGCCCTGGGCGTCGTGTATCGAGGGATCAGCACAAGGGATAACCAGGTCGTCGCCATCCGCGTCTTCCGGCAGGAACTGGGCGCCGACCCCGTGTTCCAACGCAAGCTGCTCGACCTTACCGGGCGCCTGGCTGGACTGCAGCATGATCAGTTGGCCAGGGTCTCGACTGCAGGGAGTGAACATGGCTGGCTCTTTCAGGTGATGGAGTACCGGCCGGAAGGGAGCCTGCTGACGGTCTTGCGCCAGGATGGGGTAGACTCGCTCAACCTATTGCAGCGCCTCGAGCTGGCCCGGCGTAGTGCCCTTGCCCTCGAAGCGCTGCACGCTGCCGGGTTGGTCCATGGCGCAGTCTCGCCCCAGAACCTGCTGCGTGCGCCATCCCGGAATGACCTGGTTCCAGTACCGTTCGATCTCAAGCTGAGCGACGGTGGGCTCGCCCTGCTGCTTGGGCCGCACACATCGGACCCGGCCTACATCGCGCCCGAGCGCTGGCGGCAGGGTGTGGCCGACGCGCGCAGCGATATCTACGCGCTCGGCGTCGTAATCTACCAGCTCTTCGCCGGCAGCGTGCCCTTCCACGCCCGCTCGCGCGAAGACATCGCCCACAAACATGCCGTCGTGCCGCCGCCGCCGCTCAGCCAGTACCGCCAAGACCTGCCGACGGGCCTCGAGCCGGTGATTGATCGTTGTCTGGCCAAAGACCCCGCTGCGCGGTATGCTTCAGCCAGTGACCTGGCGCTGGAGCTGCGGCAGGTGATGGACCCGCTCCTCCCTCCAGCCCAAGTGACAATTCCCACCCCTCCCGCCCCGCCCAAACGCCGTGTTACCCCTTCAGGACTGCGGGTGCGTCTGCTCACCATCGAGGGTGTGCAGCTTGCCGAGCAAGAATTGACCGAGGCCGGCCTCCGCGTGGGCCGCGACCAGCAAAACGAGCTGAAACTGCCGCCGCATGATGCAGCCGTGTCGCGCCAGCATGCGCTGGTACACTGGGACGGACAGCGCGTGACGGTCGAAGATCGCTCAAGCAACGGGACGCTGCTGGCAGGCCGGAAGCTTGCCCCGCAACAGCCCCAGGTCTGGCACGTTGGTGAGGTTGTGCATCTTGGAGGCTATCGGCTCGAACTGATCAAGCCGGCGCCGCCGCGCGTGCCACCAACAGTGGTTGTTCCGGTCGCGCCTGCGCCAGTGCAGGCAGATCCACCGCCGCCTGTCCTGCCACCGGTTGCACCGCCAGACCCAGACCCCTGGCGGCGTTACGGAGCGCTGCTCGTCGCTCTGGCCGGCATCGCGAGTATCATCCTGGCGTTGGCGGTCGGAGCTATCTTGTTGTGGCTCTTGCCCATAGGGGTTATCCTGCTGCTGGCTGCAGTCGTGCTGAGTATGCGTGCCAATCTATAGGCAGATTCTAGGAGCATCGGTATGGCTTTGAGCAATCCGTTTTTTCACCGTGGTCCGATCCGTGATCCGGCGTATTTTTTCGGGCGTTCGCACGAGCTCGGACAGGCGTTAAACCTGTTGCAGGGCGGGCAATGCGTCTCGATTGTCGGGCCGCGCCGAATCGGCAAGACCTCGTTTCTCCTCCATCTTGCCAGGCCAGCGGTGCTACAGGCCGCTGGCCTCGACCCCGACCAGTTCGTCTTTGCCTACGTTGACTGCGAAAGCTGTGGCCAGCTTACACAAGCGGAGCTGTTGGGACGCTTTGCGCACGAGTTTCGCCGCGCGTTGAGTGACCAGCCGGCAAGCGAGGCAGCAGATGCCCTCAGCTACCAGCAGTTTGCGGACTTGCTACGAGCGGTTTGCGACCAGGGGCGACAGCCGGTCTTTCTGCTCGATGAGTTTGACACCCTGAGCGAAAACCCGTATCTCGAACCGCACTTCTTTGCCGGTTTGCGCGCGCTGGCCAACAGCTTCGGCGTTATCTATGTGACGATCTCAACGCGCCCCCTGATCGAGCTCAGCTTCACAGAGAAACGCACGCTGAGCTCCCCTTTCTTCAATATCTTCGCCCAGCTTCGCCTCCGGCTCTTTGCCATGCATGAAGCGGCACAGATGGCGGACGAGCTGGCAAGACGGGCCGGCTTCTGCTTCGGAGATGAGGACATCCGCTGGCTGATCGATCTCGCCGGCCCGCACGCACTGCTCCTCCAGATCGCGGCCTACCATCTGTTCGACCACTACGCCCGCGCATCAGCATCACTTGAGGAAACCGCGCAAAGCCTTGTTGGCGAGCGTTTTGTCGCCGACGCAGAAATGCACTGGACATACTTCTGGCAGAGTCTGCCGACCAGTGACCGGCGCATGCTGGTGCTGCTGCCAGTCATCTGGCGTACCGATCCCCAGAGTGTGCAGCGCCTGCTGAACGCCGGCCTGATCGTCCGTCAGGATGGCGAGATACGCACCTTCTCATCCGCGTTCCAGAGCTTTGTCCAGCGACAGCAAGTCCCGGGCCTCCTGCAAGCGCCGCCGATCACGCTCGACCCGGTGCGACGCATTGCGCTCCTTCGGGGCGAGGTGCTTGCCCTACCACCGGCCGAGTTTGAGCTCCTTGCCTACCTGCTTGCCCGGGCCGGCCAGGTTGTCCCTAGCACTGAAATCGAAGCGCACGTCTGGAAAGACGCCGAGGCCGTAGGTGAAGAGCGCCTGAAGAGCACCATCAGGAACCTGCGTCGCCTCCTAGACGAGGATGCTACCTGCCTGCAAAACGTGCGGGGTGTCGGCTATCTCTTCGCCGGCACCCCGGACTGAGCCGGACAGCGAGCCAGGGTTGCTGAATCAGGAGGGGAAACTATCCGTGAGGTCAGCAAACGAGCGGTTTCGTGCCAGCCAGCGGCCAAGTAAGGCGAGTCGCCAGCGATAGTGTCCTGCTACGTCCTCGGGTTCCTCGACAAGGTGGATTAGCTCATCCTCAACCAATCCCCGCAGCGCCGTTTCGAGTTGGACCGGGCTGGCCTCTATCCCGTGATTGCGCAGGACGGTGGCGAGCTCTGAGGCTGTAGTTGGTGCTCTAGACAGCGCATATTCGCACTTCGCCAGACCTACCATCACTGCTCGCTGGGTAGGGCTGGCCGTGCGCCAGATGTTGACCAGGTTGACTTCGCCGCGCTCAAAGATCTGTGGCACGGCTGCCTCGACATGTTCCTTTAGTACGAACGTGCGGCGAGTCGCGTTCGCCTGCTGCACTACCTCACGGCAGATCAGCTGGACGAAATAGGGAAACCCGCCGCTCAGGCGGACGATACGGCGTACCGCAGCCTCATCATAATGCAAGCGACCGTCCAATGGGCTGGCGATGAGCGTTCGCACGGCGCTATCCTGGAGGCAGCCAATGCGCCAGTGCAGCGCCTGGTTCAAAACATTGGCCCAGATGTCCATATCGAGCGCACCAATCGGACGGCTGCCCACGAACACGAAGCGGATCCTTGGGTCATACTGCATCAGTGCGCGCAGGTAGCCGGGGATGAATGGGTGAAACACTCCTGCTCGCCGCCCTTCTTCAAGCGCTTCAAACTCGTCCAGGACGAGAACAAGGCGGCGCTCGCCGAGTTGTCTTAGAACAGCGGGAAGAAACTGCTGCACGAACTGCTCGAACGCCGGCTTCTCGGCCACGAGCAGTGCGACAGGCAATCCCAGAGCCGCGGCAATACCATGGGCGATGGTGCGGATCAGCGTATCCGTATCGGGAGCAGGTGCAAGCCCCTGACCGTCGAGCCATACGATAACGGCCCCTGCTCCGAGCTGCGAGCCAAGCTTGCGGAGCAACGAGGTCTTACCAATCCGCGGTCGACCGAGCAACAGCAGGGTACTGGTCTCCTCCTGGCTCAGGTGTTCTGCGAGCAACATGAGCTCCTCCTCGCGCCCGACAAAGACCGGGCTGCCCGGCTCAAGCGGCCGTCCGGCCACGTAGGGGTTCGGCAGCGGCCCCTCCCAACGCGGCGGTGCGACCAGCGCCACCTCGAAGCTCGTCGACCGGCCAATCGTCGCGTGCGCCGGGTCGGCGTAGGTGAGCTGCGCATCCACGGCCAGCAGCGGGGCGCCGCACGGCTCGACCGGCACCTCGACCACCAGGGCCTGTCGCGCCAGCAGCTGCTCGACGTGCAGGGCGCTCTGTTCCACCTCAGCCGGTGGTGGGCAGCTGAGGCCGAGAGTGATCTCGCGCGCCGGGGCATCGCCCGTGTTCGCGATCTCGACCAGCAGTGTGACGGGCGCCTGTGCGATCACCTGGGACTGGAGCGGGCGCACCTCGAGGATGGCGCGGCCCACAAGCTGGGCCAGGGCGTCGCCGATCAGGGCGCGCCAGTTTCCGGCAGCGGCCGCGACCAGGGCACTGGCAAGGCTTGTCGCTCCCGGCTGGGGTGTCGAGCGAAGCTGCTGTAGTGCCGCCTCGAGGGCAGGTCGTCGCTCGGCCTCGCCGCTCAGCCCGAGGCCGATCCGATGCGCGACCGGGTGGAGCGCGCCGAGGGCCTGCGCGAGGTCTGTCGTCTGCTCCCGATGGGCCGGCAGCGTCGCCAGCCGGAGGGTCAGGGCGGCGATCTGCTCGAGGCTGGCTGCGGCGAGCGTGTCGGCGGCAAGGCGATAGGGGGCTAGTGCCGGGCTGTCGGCCCACGGGTGATGTTGGGCCGAGGTGAGGTCGGTAATCAGGCCAAGCCCGCGCCCGAGCGCGCCTGGCTTCTCGCGGCCCTCGACGAGCAGGCGAAAGCCGTCGGCGAGCTGTGCCAGGGCCGACTCGCCCTCGGTCTCCAGGGCCTGGGGCAGCAGCTGGAGCAGCTGCCAACGGCTGGGCAGCACCCACGCTTCTTGAGCCAGGCGGTCGAGCTCTTCGACCGCGTGCTGCGGTGTGGCGGCGAGGGCCTGGGCCTTCGCCTGGGCGCGCCCGGGCGGCGACAGCTCGAACGCACGCTGCTGCGCCACCAGCTCGGCCACCACCAGGGCTGCGCTCACCTGGTCGGCCAGGGTCGCCAGGGCCTCGCGCTCGGCGGAGCTAAACGGCTGCTCCGAGCGGTGCGCACCCAGGGCCAGCACGCCGAGGAGCGGTGCGCTGGCCCGCCCCTGGTGGAGCAGGGGCACCAGCAGGCTGTACGCGTCCGACGGCGCTCGTGTGACCTGCTCGCTCCTGGCCAGAGCCGTCAGCTCGGCGGCGCTCAGCCCCAGGTCAGGCCCCGCCCTACCCCCGTCGGCGGCAACACTCACCTGCCGGCCCGTCGCGCTGAGCAGGCAGGCGGCCCGGGTCAGCTTGAGCGCAGGCACCACGCCGGCCACAAGGGTGTCGACGATCTGGGTCTGACCGAGCTGCCCGCGCACCGCCTGCCCGAGGCGACGCAGCTCAGCACGTGTCGCGCGGCCCACCCGGTCAAAGCGGGCGTCGATGCGGGCCTGCAGGGTGCGGTGGAGCGGGCCGATCAGCAGCATCACGAGGACCGTGGCCAGCACTGCTGCCAGGGTCGATTCGCGCAGGCCAGGGACGCCGGTCAGGGTGTATACGGCGAAGACGACCAGGCCGAACAGGGTGGCGGTGACGGTGCTCAGGGCGCCATAGAGCAGCGTGCGCCGGATGATCAGGTCGATGTCCCAGAGCCGGTAGCGCAGAATGGCAATGGCAAAGGTGATCGGCACAAGGCCCAGCGCAAGCCAGTAGATAACAAAGTCTAGCTGGAGAAGGAGCAGAATCGGCAGAGGCGCCGTCTCCCGCCAGGCGTGGAAGACCCCGCGGATGACAAAGATCACCAGAGATACGGTCCCGGCAATCACAAAGCCGTAGACGACCCACTTCACCTGCTGACGCTCGATCGGGGTGAGCAGCCGGCGATAGCGATAGATCAGACTCCAGAACGCGCTGCCGAAGAGTGCACCCATCAGGCCGAGCGACAGCAGCGGCGTGCGGAAGAAGGCTTCGGCGTTGAGGAAGCTGAGCGGGGCGTCGCGGTCGAGCATCCAGACGATGAAGGCCGTGGCGAAGAGCAGTAGAGGCCAGCGCGTCCAGCGTGGGGCAAAGGCGCCGCGCGGGAAGAGGTAGAGCACGGCCAGGCTGAAGAAGGTGGCCAGGGACTGCAGGGCGTCGGTCGGGCCAAGCCAGAGCGGGCGGCGCCAGGCCAGCCCGGTGGCGAACGAGGTGATCCCAACCGCGTAGCAGAGCATGGCCGTCGAGACGATCAGCGCCATCAGGTCGCGCGGCTTGCGCCAGTAGATCAGCAGCGCGACGCCGACAAAGATCGCCGCAAAGAGCAGCTCGCCGCCCAGCCGTAGCCACAGGTAGAGCTCCGGCGCAATGCCGAGGCTTTGCAGCGCCGCGGCGCCCTTGACCGAGAGCCGGCCGGCCGCGGAGAAAAGGCCGTCGTTCTCGGGCCTGACCATGAGGTGACCAAAGCGGTGGGGAAAGCCCAGCGTGTAGACGGCCAGCACGTGGAGGAAGATGACCCACCAGCCGAGGTGGGCCATCCAGAGGGGTACGCCGCTGAGCGTGAGGGACTGAGGGGCTGCTTCGGGAGTCAGCCCATCGTCCAGCGGCTCTGGTGTGCCGGTCGTTCTTGGCGTCCGGCGGGCGCGATGGAAAAGCAGGAGCAGGCCGAGGGCCAGGGTGGCCGCCAGCGCGCCCACCGCCGCGGCGGGGATCCGGAGGATGAGCTGCTGGGCTGCGACGACGACCATGGTGTAGACGAAGAGCACGGCCAGGCTGCTGAGGGTGTAGCGCAGGGTGCGGCCCGCGATCAGGTCGATATCCCACAGGCGGTCGTAGACCAGGGCGGCGAAAAAGCTGAGGGCCAGGACGGTGAGCGAGAGGTAGTACGGGGTGACGCGCAGCGTATAGAGGGCAACCGCCGTCGGGGTGGTGAACGCAGCAAAGGCCTCGTGGGCGGCGTCCAGGGTAAAGACGAGCACCATCGCTGCGGCGATGACCCAGAGACCGGCGACAACCCAGCGGGTGCGCCGACGCTCGTCGGCGTCGAGCAGCCGGCGGTAGCGGACCGTCAGCGCCAGCATCCCGCTGGCCAGCCAGGCGAGGTTGAAGACGAGCGAGGCGATGGGGGTGCGGTTAAAGATTGCATAGTTAAGGATGTTGAAGGGGGTCTCCGGCACGGCAAGCCAGAGCGCACAGAGGGCGGCGAAACAGATCGCGAGAGGGCGCGTCCAGGCGAGGGCGAAGCGGCCGTTGGGAAAGGTGTAGAGAAGGGTGAGGCCGGCGACGTAACCGATGGCCTGGAGGAGATCGAGGGAGAACGCGAAGGGGCGACCGGGAATGGACTGCAGCGCCGCGGTGAGACCGATCTCGGCGCTGCAGAAACAGATGAGGAAGAGCGAGCTGGTGAGGGTGATCCAGTGGTCTGAGCGGCGCCAGAAGAGGAGCACGCCCAGGGTGACGCACGAGAGGCCTACGACCAGCTCGAGGGTACCGTGAAAGGCACTGAAGGCCAGGAGCGAGATGCCCAGCTGATCGAGGGTCTGGGCGAGCTGGAGCGAGTGGAACCCCCTGTCCAGACCAGCAAGCTGCCAGTAGCGGCGCGGGAAGCCGATCAGGTAGTGAATGGCGGTACCGGCCACCACGAGCCACCAGAGGATCTTGATGGGCGGCATGAGCGGGGCGGGGATGTGCGCGATCTCGGCCTGGGCCCCAGGGGCCGGGCGGGCCTGCATCCGCCGCCCGAGAGCACCGATGGCGCTGCCCACACCCTGAGAGATGGGCCGGGCGATGGCGAGGGTGACGATCAGACCCATGGACGCCGAGGCGAGGCGCAGGCTTGAGGCGGCGGCGAAGCTCAGGGCCTCCAGGCCCACGGCGCTGCCCACGTAGGCCAGCAGAGCGAGGCCGGTCGCCGCGACAAGGGCCAGCCAGCGCTGCAGCCAGCGCGGCGGTGTTGTTACGGCGTGGCCGCCAGGCAAGAGCGGCGGCGGCGGCGGGCGGTCCGGCATTGCGCTCCCCCTTCGCGACGAACCAGACGCGGCGCTCGTAAAATCCAGCTGAAAATGGGGGTGAGGCTGAGATGAAGGCTACATTCATTCTAACGTATAGCGGTGACATTTCAACAGCACAAAGCTATTTCTTTGCACCCAAGTGAACAGACAAGGCCGAGCAGGCGGCGCAAGCGATCGTCAAGCTCCTAATCCATCATATGGAACTGAACGACGGAGCTTGTTCAGGAAGCCCACTCCTCCAGGGTCAACTTTGGCACCTGGGCAAAATCCCGGGTATTGCGGTTGACCAGGATGGCGCCTTGCGCTAGGGCGTATCCGCAAAGCGGGAGGTTTGGAGGGACGCAGTCCCTCCGAAGAAGGTACTTCACCCACCCTGGGGGTCGCCGGGCCGGCCGGCCCAGCAAACCGGGTTTGCAGATACAGCCTAGTGGTTTGTCAACCAGGTTGTGATGGATAGTTTTTTGCGGGGAGGGCTTCGCCCTCCCACGCCCCCTCCCGCCACGTTCATCACAATTATCGTGACAAACCACTAGTGCGATCGCCGCGATGCGCAGATCCTGCGTGCCGATGCGCACGCCCTGGCGGCGCAGTTCCTCAAAGTGGTCAATAGCGGCGTTCGTGAAGTCTACCAGCGGGATCGTCTGATAGAACTCAACCGTTTCGCGCAGGCGCAGATAGCCGCGCGCCGCATCGGGCTGCGCACGGGCTTGTCGGATCACAGCCAGACGCCCCTGAACCTGCTCGCCGAGTGTGATCGTCGTGACGGCCAGATCGGCCAAGTGGCCAGGACATGGGCGACCACCTGCGGGTGGCGCCGCTGATAGAGCGATACGTGGTCGGTATCGAGAATGTAGCGTGGGCTCATACGGCTGGCGTATCAGCGATAACCCCGTCTGACGAGCCCTTTACTCCCGCAATGCGTCATGGTTTGGCAAAAGACCTGAACCTGATCGTTCACTGCGAACTGATTGCTGTTCGCATGATGCCACACCAGATTGCCCTGGCTCTTCGTCCCCGCCCCGGCGCCGATCGGCAACGATCACTGATGCGTGCATCCCCTGATGATGTGATGATCGGGCGGCGCCATCCAGCTGCGGCGCCGGTATCGGCGCTGTGTTTCACCAGGAGGAACCTTATGCTGCTCACGAACGGCGCCGGCCAGGGCTTGCTGGCCGAAGATTGGGGCGATACTGCCGGGCCCTCGCCCCAGTCTCCTGCGGCCCCCGAGCCAACGAACCTGCCAAGGGATTCCGGCGGCGAGCCCACCCACCACCGCCCTGGCCTGATCGTGCCCGAGGGCGTAGCTCTGATGCTCGACACCGCCTTCGCCGGCGACACTGCCCCGGCCGGCGCCCCTGGTCGTGATGGCCGCCCGCGCAGCAAGAACCTCACCGTGCTGATCGGCACCGTGCGCGTCTTCGGCCCGCAGCGCGGCGGCCCCCGGCGCATCACGACGCGGCTCGGTGCTACCGAGTACCGCTACGAGCTGCAGATCAACGAGGTGGTCGGCGACGACACGGCGGTCGCGCGCAGCAGCTACAGCCTGCCGATGACGATGAGCGACGCCGTGCGCACGCGCTACGAGCACCTGCTGGTCGACGGCCAGCGCGTGGCGCTCCTCGGCCCGCTGGGTATGGAAGAGTACTACGATCAGCGCTACCAGCGCGACGCCTACGACGCGGGCCGGCGCACCTGGGATATCCGCATCGATGTGCTGGGCGTCCAGGAGATCGGCGACGCGGTGCCCGATACGGCCTGGGTGCAGCTCGAGGGCGAGGTGGTCGACCGGCCGCGCATCTACGCCCGCCAGTACGGCGAGCGACGCGACCTGGTCGAGCGCTACGCCGGCGTTACGCTGCGCTACCGCGAGGTGCTCGCCGGCCCCTACGGTCTTGCCGTGCGCCCGGTAGTCAAGTCCATCCCCGTTGAGGTGCTGATCACGGCGGAGGAGGAGCTGATCCCCGCCAGCGATGCGCTGCTGCGCCCGGGCAACAAGGTGCGCATCGAGGGCCGCCTCAGCCCGGCAACCTTCCGTCTACCACGCCGCGATGTGGAGTCGGAGGTGGTGCAATCGGCCCTCAGCCGCGCCCGCGAGGACATCGTCGTCCGCAATGCGGCGCCGGAGCGGCAGCAGGCCGTGGCCCGCGAGCAGCGCCAGGCCCAGGGCGAGCGTGCCGGCCCCCGTGGCGGTGCGGCCCAGGGCCAGCAGCCGCTGAGCGCCGAGGCGCTGGAGCGCCAGATCGCCCGCTCGCAGCGCCTGCTCACCGGCCGGCGCGTGCGCGTCGAGTCGGCTACGTCGAGCTGCTCCACGGCGAGGCCGCGACACCCGAGGAACGCACGAGGCTGATCGCTGAGAGCGAGGCCCGCCAGCGGCAGACAAGCCGTGATCGCCCCAGGCGCACCCCGACGGCCGATCTCCCTGACCCCGAGGAGGTCGCCGAGGCCCTCGACGATCACGTCACAGCGGCGATGGACGCGCAGGCGGCGTCCATCGAAACGCCCGAGGCCGGGCGTGATACCATAGCTCTACCCGCAGCCGAGCCTGGCAAGCGCCTCTGGCCCTCAGCGTACCGGCCTCCCTACGGTCACAAGCAGCGTCGGACGGGCCACGGCGTTCCAGTCGCCAGTGTCTGAGGAGACAAAGTGCTTGCCGCTGTGGTAGGCGTTATCTGCCGAGTACAGGGCCAGGCGCAGGGGCGTGCCCGCAGCGTATGCCTCGGCCACGGCGCGTGTGACATCGATCTCGCGCCGCACCCCCGGCCAGCCAGAGAAGGTAGGGAGCGGGTCAACCCACCCTGCGCCCACGTTCTCCGTGGCCAGCGGCGCGTTGTTCCAGTTCGTCGTCCGCTCATCCCAATCGGCGCCGACCGTGAGCGCCTGGATCAGCGACGGTCGCGCCTGGCTCGGATCGGAATTGCCAGACTGATGCAGCACAAGCTTCGCCGAGACGATGGCCTGCCCTGGCGGTAGCCCGTTGAGCGGAAAGGTCACGAAATATTTGGCAAAGCACGGCCAGTCAGCGATATCCGACTGATTCTGGACGTTGAAATCGCTCCTGCCGGCATCCCGGGTCGAAATGCCCCACTCGCTCCAGAAATCAAGCCCGTCGCCGCACACTGCGCCCCCGCCTACCCCCACGTCAGGAACGACGGCCCCATTGAGACCCTGACGGATGGTAATCGTCTGCGGCGCTGCGACTGCCGGAGGCGTATAGCCGGGGAGCCCGAATCTGAGCGTGCCCCAGGTAGACGGCGCCTGGAGGTTCGCCGCCGGTGGCCAGGACTGATCCGGGATAGGCGTTCCAGCCCGATCGTCGCGGTCGTGGACAACCAGGGCCATACGCCAGCGCGTCCCGTCGGTTGGACGACCGGACAGACCGAGGCTGCTGAAGGGAACGCGGAAACTCATCGCCCAGCCACGATCGTCAGTCTCGTCGTTCATCCATTCCCCACGCCAGCCCGGACGGGTGGTGAAAGCGACATTGGCGAGCGTCCAGGCGCTGCCACTGGCGCGGTATGCGGCCTGATACTGCCTGCCGCCGGCGCCACTGAACTGGGCCACGAAACGATGGCTGCTGGCGCTTAGTGTCGCGCCGTCAGAGGGGTCGAGGTAGAGGGTCACGGCATCCCAGTTGGTCAAATCGGCGGGCTCGGGGGTGGTATCGTGCCAGAGGCGGCGATCGAAAATCGCCACGTAAACGTACAACTCCGTGTCGTTGTACCCCAGACGCACATCGGCGTAGTTCTGGCTCGGGGTGACCGCGCCGAACCAGAAGATGGCCAGTTCCGAGAAGCGATCATCAACATCGGCCACGGCAAAATACGGCGCGTTGACCAGCAGATTTCCCCCTCCTCCGGGGGGAGCGCTGCCCCGCGGCCCGACTACTACAGGCAAGTACAGGGTAGTAGGCGCCGTGAGCGGCGCCGCAACAGCAGTAATGATCGTAGCGAGGGTGAAAAGCAGCCCGAAAACCATCGGACCGGGTCTGAACGAGCGCATCGGCACCTCCTGGAGCTGGTTGGTTGCAATGGCGCTGTGCAGGCGCCTCACCGGTGTCAACCGCTCAGTGCTGGTAGAGCGGAGCAGAGGAGGCGCGTCTGTAGTCATTGAGACAGAGAGTAGCGACGGCTGGGATGTCAGATGCGCGCCTCCGCAATCGCCCCGCTGGTATGGACCATACCGCCACCAGTATGCCGCCCCGCGGCGCCTATGGCAATCGGTCAAAAGTACTCTTTTAACCAAATTTATACTACTACGCCCCGTGAGGAAGCTTGCACAGAACCCTCCCTTCGGGGTGGGGTATGGGGAAACCCGGTTTCCCCGTGGTCATGTCAGAAACCCATGCGGCTGTACCGCACAACGCCAGTAGAGACGCAGCGCCGCTGCGTCTCTACGCTTCCCCCGGGGAGGTGCACGGGGAATTCCCGGTTTCCCCATATTTCAGCGACACACGAAAGAAAGTACGGTATACTATCCACGCGCCGTTCGCATAAGGAGACGCCACATGCCCCTGCGCTTTTCCCTGCTCCTGTTGCTCATCGTTACAGCCCTGCTGTCGTCTGCAACGCTCGCTAGCGCGCAACCCGCCTCACAGCCCGCCGCGCCGATCTGCTTTCCCGACGTTCCCGGCGTCGAAGCCTGCATTAACCCGCTCTTTGCGTCCTTCTGGCGCGCCAATGGCGGATTGCCGGTCTTCGGTTACCCGCTCGCCCCTGCCGAGCAGCGCGTGCTCGACGATGGGAAGACGATTACCGTCCAGTGGCTGGAACGGGCGCGCCTCGAGTATCACCCCCAGAACCCCCCGGCCTACCGGGTGCAACTGGGTCGTGTCGGTGTCGAGCGCCTGACGCAACTGGGCCGTGACTGGCGCGCCGAAACCCGCGAGGATGGCCCGCAACCCGGCTGCCTCTGGTTCGCTGAGACCGGCTACAATGTCTGCAACCAGGAAGGCGCCCTGGGCTTCAAGAGCTACTGGGAGCGCAACGGTCTGCGGCTTCCCGGCCTGAACCCATACCAGCGCTCGCTGGCCCTTTTCGGTCTGCCGCTAACCAGGGCCAACCCCGAGCCTGGACCGAATGGGGAACTGGTTATGACCCAGTGGTTCGAGCGCGCCCGTTTCGAGTGGCATCCCGAAAAACCGCAGCAGTACCGCGTGCTGCTCGGTTTGCTCGGCAACGAAGCGCAGGCGCCGGTTGGGCCGACGGGTCCGATCTTCGGCGTCCAGATTAGCCAGGGCGCCGTCGGCGCATCCATCGGCGCGCTGGCCGGCATTGGCGGCAGACTGGTGCGCTTCGACATGCTCGAGTGGAACCGGATCGAACCCCGGCGCGGAGAGCGCAACTGGCAAGCGCTTGCCGCTCTGGAAGCCGAACTGGCGGCCATCAGCGCCGCAGGCGGCGCGCCGATGGTCATTATCCGCGGCGCCCCACCCTGGGCGCTGGCGGCGCCAGACAAAGCCTGCGGCCCCATTCGCGATGACGCCCTGGAAGCGTTCGCCGATTTCGTCGGCGAGGCGGTGCGGCGCTACAGCGGCCCGCCCTACAACGTGCGCTACTGGGAGTTCGGCAATGAGCCTGACGCTCCCTTTCAACTCCTCTCTGGCGACGCCGTCTTCGGATGCTGGGGTGACGAACGTGACCCGCTCTACGGCGGCGCGGCCTATGCCGCCATGCTCAAAGCGGTCTACCCCGCGGTCAAAGCCGCCAATCCCGGGGCGCAGGTAATTCTCGGCGGCCTGTTGCTCGACTGCGACCCCGATGGACCCTCTCCGTGCACTGCGGGGCGTTTCATCGAGGGTGTGCTTGCCAGCGGCGGCGGGGCCGCCTTCGACATCCTGGCCTACCACAGCTACACCTACTGGGGGCCTGTAACCCGGGACTGGGATCTGATCTTTCCAAAATGGCAACACCGCGGCGGCATTCTGCTGGGCAAGGCCGCGTTCCTGCGCGAGACCATGCAGCGCTATGGTGTGGACAAGCCCCTGCTGATGAACGAAGGCGCGTTCCTGTGCTACCGCAACGACCCGAACTGCGCGCCGCAGGGCTTCGAAGAGGCCAAGGCCAACTACGTCGCGCGACTCTTCGCCCGCGCGCACCAGCTCGGGCTGTACGGCGCGCTCTGGTACACGCTGGAAGGACCGGGCTGGCAGCAGAGCGGCCTGCTCGACGCCAACCAGCAACCCCGTCCGGCCTACACCACGCTGGCCTTTCTGCAGCGCATCCTCAGCGGCGCCGCCTATGCCGGGGTCACACGCGATGGCGCTCTCGAAATCCACCGCTTCCGCAAAGGTAATCTGGTGTACGAAATCGCCTGGACCAACGACGGCTCGACCCGTGAAGCGCCTGTGCCCGCTGGCGCCCGCGCGCTCTACACGCTATCAGGTGAGAGTCAGCCTCCCGGTGAGAAGCTGGTGATCGGCTTCGAGCCGCTGATCCTGGAAATGCGCGCGCCGTAGCGTGAACGCATCACGCAGTCGCTGAGGGCTCGACACCGGTTCTCGCCTGGTTGCAGGAGGGTGCGAGGAAAGCGGGTTTCCGCGCGCATCCTCCCGCTGAAATAGTAGAAGCAACCATCATTCTCACCTATGCAGCGCATCCCGCCCATTCTGCGCATTGGCGCCCTGCTGGTTGCCGTGCTCGTTGCCGGTCTCACCGCCCTCTCCACACGCGCCCAGGACCCGACGCGGATCTACCTGCCGTTCCTGCGTCAGTCCACCGATGTTGTTCCGCACGTCTTCGGGATCGAAATGTCGCAACTCACCACTGACCGCGGGTTGCGGTTGATGAGCGTATCGGGCACAGCCTGGGTGCGCCGCAACGCCCTGGAATGGAAGCACATCGAACCGCAGCGGGGCGGCGGCTACGTCTGGGATCATCCCACCACCAGGATCATCGAGCAGGACATGATCACCGCGAGCCGGCTTGGCCTCAACCTGATCGTGATCCTCCGCGGCAGCCCGCGCTGGGCCACCGCGCCGCACCTGGCCGACTGCGCGCCGATCAATCCAAACCATTACCAGGATTTCGCCCGCTTCACCGCCGAAGTCGTGCGGCGCTACAGCGGATCGCCCTACAACGTGCGCTACTGGGAACTCGGCAACGAACCCGATGCAACCCTGTTCCAGGACGACTCCGTCTTCGGCTGCTGGGGCCTGGAGAACGACTCCTACTACGGCGGGCGGGCCTACGGCGAGATGCTCAGGGTCGTGTACCCGGCCATCAAAGCGGCCAACCCCAACGCCGTCGTGCTGAATGGCGGGCTACTGCTCGACCGACCCTATCGCCCTGAGGACCCGGCCAGTGTACCGGGGCGATTCCTGGAAGGCATGCTGGTGGCCGGGGCGGGCAACGCGTTTGACATGCTCTCATTTCATGCGTATACTTTCTGGCGCATTCCGGGGCAGCCGGCGCTGGGGCCGCGAGAAGACTGGCGCCCGGCCTATCTGCGGGGTGTGCTGGCGCGCTACGGCGTGCCTGAGAAGCCCCTGATCCGCACCGAAGGCGCCCTGCTCTGCCCGGGCGAAATCACGCCAGAGTGTCGCTGGGCGCAAGCCGACTACCTGTCGCGGGCCTTCACCCGTTCCCTGCGCGACGGGCTAGCAGCCGACATCTGGTATATTTACGATAACGACTCCTACCACAACACGGCGCTGATCGAGCCGGGCGATGTGCTGGTGCCCCGGCCAGGCTACTTCGCCTACCGGCATGCCAGCCGCACCCTGGCCGGAGCGCGCTACATCCGACCGCTCGCAGGCGTGCCGGACACCGTTGAAGGCTATGTCTTGCAGCGGGGTGACGCGTACATCGTGGCGCTGTGGAGCGATCAGCCGCAGATGGTCAGTGTGCCCCTACCGGCAAGCGGCGCCGCGCGCTGCACCAACCGCGACGGCGGGCCGGTGGAGTGCCCGCAGGATGGGAACGCGGCGCTAGTGGAGGTGCAGACGGGGGCAACGTATGTGGTGGTGGCGAGGTGAGATGCCGATCTCTAAGGCAAGGTTCAATGGCGGACGTTTCTATGTTACCGTCGCTCCACATCTCCGCAGTTCTACACCTCCACACAGCCGGCTTGTAGAGCTGTCGAGGTATAGAGATGAAGGCCGGATTGTCAAGTCGATCTGAACCTTGCCTAACGATGAGACATGCAGCGAATGTTTCAGCGCGAGTCTCTGGGAGGGCTATGCCCTCCCAGAAGCCCTTCCTGGAGGTGCTATCAGATACCTGTGTGGCTGCGCTGCATAACGTTAAGGTGAAAAGGTGATGCTCCTGGGAAGGGTTGCGCTGTACAGGGGGAAATTCCCGCGGTGTGCGGCGGATCTTTGTGGATGTTTGAATGTCGAGTGGTAAATGAATGGGTCGAATGATATACGAAGCCTCTGCCCCTGAGAAAACCGGCGCATCACTCTTATCAGGGAGGCTTCTTGCAAAAAACACCTTCCTCAATTTGCTTGGCAACTTGCTGCCTGTTGCAATCTCGATAGTTGCAGTGCGGTTGCTGGTAGATGGGTTGGGAATTGAACGTTTTGGTCTCCTTAATCTAGCCTGGATTATTATTGGTTATTTTAGTTTGTTTGATCTTGGTCTTGGCCGTGCATTAACAAAACTGGTAGCTGAGCGCCTCGAATCCGTCCGCAGCAACGAAGTGCCGAACATCTTTCGCACCACAATTTTATTAATGCTTATAGCAAGTTCGATAGGAGGGTTGATTGCAGCACTCTTAACACCCTGGTTTGTGGGCTCGGTTCTACGCCTGCAGGGAGAATTGCAGCGCGACGGGGTCTGGAGTTTTCTGATCCTCGCCACGGCTATACCGTGGGTCGTGGTGACTGCCGGCCTTCGCGGCTACCTGGAGGCCTTTCAGCGTTTTGATCTGATAACAGCGGTTCGTATTCCGATGAGTGTATTTTCCTATGTCGGGCCACTTATTGTGCTACCTTTTTCTCAAAGTCTGACACCCGTGGTGGCGGTGCTCGTGGCGGGACGGTTGGCCGGAATGTTTATACATCTTGGGCTTTGTCTCAATATTTCTCGAGAACTCCTGCAAAGTTGGAGTGTCTCATTCGAAAATATAGGAGAGCTATTTCATTTCGGTGGTTGGCTTACGATATCAGCCATTATTGGTCCGTTCATGATTTATATGGATCGTTTTTTGATCGGAGTTTATCTATCAATTATAACTGTAGCTTACTATGCGACCCCTTATGAGCTTGTATCACGCTTTTCGCTAATATCGGGAGCGCTGGCAGGCGTTATATTTCCTGCTTTTGCAACCAGTTATGCACATGACTTGCAACAAGCCCAGAAGATCTATTTGCGAAGCGTTAAATATCTTGCACTTGCCTTGTTTCCCGTGGCGCTTGCTTGTGTCGCCTTTGCTCACGAAGGTTTGTTCATCTGGCTGGGAGCTGAATTCGCTGCAAACAGCGCGTTGGTGCTGAAAATCCTCAGTGTTGGGATGTGGATGAACAATCTGGCTCTGATGCCCTTCTCACTTATTCAGGCCGCAGGCCGGCCTGATTTGTCAGCGAAAATTCATATTGCTGAACTGCCATTCTATCTCATACTGCTGATCTGGCTTACCATGAGCTTCGGCATCGTTGGAGTGGCAGTTGCGTGGGCCTTGCGATCCCTGGTTGATACGCTAGTCATGTTTGCAGTCAGTCATCGCATTCTTCATCTATCAAAACAAATCTATCTTCAAATCATGTTTCTCGGTTTTATTGGTATTGTCATCTTTGGTCTTGCAGCATTGCCATTAGCGCTTCATCTGCGCTTGATTGGATACCTTGTCGTGGTTGCCGGGACTCTGCTGGCTAGCTGGCAGTACTTGTTTGAACCCGAAGAGCGTATCTGGTCGCTTCGCCTGTTGCGTCAATGGAAGACTTGACGGTTTTTATGATTGGTGCAACACCTAACGATGCTACAATTCTGTGTGAGTCGCAACCGACGTGTCGGCTCTGCGGCACGCCAGGTCACATAACCTATATGACCCTGAGCGATACCGTCTTCGGTGTACCCGGCACGTGGCAGATGCGTGGTTGCCGAAGTTGTGGATTGCTCTGGCTTGATCCTCGCCCCTTGCCAGCAGAACTGCCAAAGCTTTACCATGTGTACTATACACACACTCCCCCTGTACCGGGCAATCGACGCCTGACCAGCATATGCCAGACCATACTGCATCAGATCTGGTCCGATCTGCTTGCCTATCCCCCTGCTCAACTGCCGATCATATACCGGATTGCTATCAGGATGCTGCAATTTATTCCACTGGTCAGGGATAGTGCCATCCTGGAGGCAATGGGCGTGCATGCCACGTGGGGATCCCATCTGCTCGACGTTGGGTGTGGAAATGGACGCTACCTGGCTCAGATGCGAGCATTGGGATGGAACGTGACAGGGGTTGAGGTTGACCCTGCCGCAGCCGCTCAAGCCCATACGCATTTCGGGTTGACGGTGCACATAGGAACGCTCAGTGACGTCAAGTTCCCTCCAAACAGCTTTGACGTAGTTACCATGAGCCACGTCATTGAACACGTTGATGATCCGCCGGGGCTTTTGCGCGAGTGTTGGCGAATCCTGCGGCCCGGTGGTCGTGTTGTGATTACAACACCAAATAGCGCAAGTCTTGGTCACCGCTGGTTTGGAGCAGCCTGGCGCGGCCTGGAGCCACCGCGGCATCTGACGATTTTCTCGCCGCGTGCGCTCGATCAAATTGTTCGCCAGGCGGGCTTTCAGCGGGTGAAACTTCAGACAACCGGGCGCCTCGCTCGCTCGATATACGCGGCCAGCAAGATCAACCAGGCTCGAGTGCGTGGCATTGAACCACCAGACGAAAGAAAGATCCAGGTAAAATTGCAGCGCTATCTGTTTCAAGGAGTTGAAGAATTCGGGCGTTTGTGGCTGAATGACATAGGCGAGGAAATTTATTGCGTCGGAGTTAAGCCTGTATGATCACTGCAGAAAACCCGATCGTTTCAATTATCATCGTCACCTACAATTCACAAGATGAACTGTCTGCATGTCTTCATAGTCTAGAGAGACAGTCAATCCCATGTGAGGTGTTTATTATTGACAACGCATCGATTGATTCTACTTCAGCGATTATCGAACAATTTGCCGCGCAATTTCCCGGCATTCACCCCATCTTTAACCGTCAAAATGTTGGTCTCGCCGCTGCGAACAACCAACCGTTACATCGTTGCCGGGGCGACTACGTATTGATTCTTAATCCAGACACCATTCTCGAGCCAGACACGCTATTTCAGTTGACCAGTTATCTCGACCGACGACCCGAGATAGGTGTTGTTGGGCCGAAATTTCACTTCGACGACGGATCGCCGCATACGAGTTATCACTATAACTGGTCTTTCTGGAATATCCTACTTTGGCGCACAGTCCCGTATGTTATATTGCGTGCACTTTACGATCGTTTTGCGCGTTACTCTGAAGCGGAAGTATTTTTTGTGTCGGGCGCTTGCTTGATGATACGACGCGAACTGTTTGAAAAGCTTGATGGCTATGATAAGAACTATTTCTTGTGTGTCGAAGACGCTGCCGATCTCTGCCTGCGAGCGCGAGAGGAGGGTTATTCGACTGTATTCTATCCGTCGGCCCGGATTATTCACATCACCGGACGGAGTAGGGAAGGGATTAACTACTTTGCCAGAGTTTTTAACTATAATGGCTGTCTTTACTATTTGCACAAGCACTATGGCTCTGCGCCGAGCGCTGCGATATGGATGGTGTTGCTGACTTCTTCATTCATTAAAGCCGCGATCAACAGATTGCTTGGATTGATAGTTCCTTCACGCTATCAACTCTCAAGTGTTTATGCTGTGCTTGTTCGTGACCTTCTTTCGGGGCGGCTTCTCCGCGCCGACCTGTCTCAGAACATTGGCCGGGTTATCGCTGATGACCTGATGTTGAGAACGAGGCATTGATACGGTATGTCTCAGGAGCGGAGCCAGTTTGAGTATTACATGACGGAGCACATGACATATCTGCGCGCTCCTGGTGAGTGGCGCAGTCGCGTCAAGGACCGTCTCCGTCATCGCTACGCACGGCACTTGCCAGCCGATCGCAACGCTGCGATTCTGGAAATCGGCCCGGGTTTCGGCGAGTTTCTGGAATTGTTGATTGCCGACCTTGGATATCGTAACGTTCGCGGTGTTGATCTCTCACCTGAGGTAGCCGCGTACTGCAATCAACTGTTTCCGGGAAGTGTGACTGCCGTAGAGGATACAACGACGTACCTGGAGGGCCATCGCGGCCAGTTCCGTTGTATCGTCATGTTTCACGTGATCGAGCACGTGGCGAAACATCAGGCTATTCCACTTCTGCGCGCGGTGCGCCAGGCCATGGAACCGGGTGGTGTCTTGCTGTTGGAAACACCAAACATGGCTAACCCGTTCCTCGGATTGTCCCTCCGCTATGCGGATTTTACTCATGAAGTCGGGTATACCGAGACCAGTATCCATCACGTGCTCCAGGCGGCTGGCTTTGACGACATTATGTTTTTTGAAGCCACCCTGCCGATCAATCACTGGGCACGGATGATGCAAAAGGCTGGGCAACAGGCAATTAAAGGGTTGATTTGGCTGATTCATACAACCTACGGCAATCGCACACCGGAACTGTATCGCGTGGTGTCGCCAGAATTGTGCGTTGTAGCGTGCTGAGCCGGTTTCACTATGAGCCGATTATCACACCACCCACAACCCCCTGCGCCGTTCACCCGCCCTTGTGCAGGTTGGATACGCTGGCTGTGGTATGGTATTGTGGCGCTCATAGTGTCTGGTGTGCTGTATGCATTTGCTCCTCGGCTCGCAGGCTTTGTCAGCCTACAGCGCGGCGCCGAGGCCCTCGCCCTCGCCGAGCAGGCTGGATCCGATCCCGTAATGCTTGACAGGTCTATTGCTGATCTGCGCCGTGCTGCCGAGTTGCTTCCTGGCGACCCGTTGCCGCTGCGCTATCTCGCACGCGCCTACCAACAAAGCGGGCGTCTCGATGAAGCCATTGCCACCCTTGAGCGGGCTGCCGTTCTGGCGCCCCAGAGCCTGCTGATACGCCAGGAGCTTCTGGTGGCCTATCAAGCGGCTGGGCACGTGGAACGAGCCGCATCGCTCGAAGCGGAACTGGGCTATGTTCCGGAGCAGGGCATCGCGGTTGGCGATGCTTATCTTGCTGCCGCTGACGCCGAGCACGCGCTGCTCTGGTACGATCGAGTGTTCCAGCGGTGGCCTGAATATAAGCGACAACTCGCCTTCCGTCGCCTGGTCGCAGCCATTGCTTCTAATGACCCGCGCGCTCCAGCGTTGTTGCGCCAGGCGCAGCTCATCCTCCCGGACTTTAAGGTGCCTCGTGTTGGCACGCAAAAGACGGTTGTTGCCGGGGCAGAATTGCGTTGGGTGGAAGATGTGTCGCTACCCGATGCGGTGTCTGGCACGCCGCTGAACTATCCGCACGGCGGTTCGGAAGGGGTGTTCTGGTGGAGCGGTCGGGGATCGGTGATTCTAGAAGTTGATCAAGCCAGCACGTATCTGGTGCGTGTCACCATACGTAATGGCGATCCACCGCCCGTTGAGGTGGCTTTTGGCGCAAATGGTCAGCCTGTCCACTACGTATCGCTAACCGACGGCGACGATACGTGGTCGATTGTGGAAATTCCGCTCGCCCTTCACCCTCCCCTGGCGAGCCTTGATGTCTGGTTCTTGAATAATGACATGGTTAATGGACGAGATCGCAATGCCGTGATTGGCCAGATCGAGATCCAGAAAGCTCATCGCGCTGCAAGTATCCAGGGTGATGAGCTAGTACACCTCAGGCGTAGCTGTGCGCGTACTCTTTGATACCTCTCCAGCCGAGTTTTACCCTGGCGGGATCAGCGTTTATACGCATCAACTCGCCAAAAGGAAGCCTGCTTTTGCGTCTGTAGGGGTAACTCTTCTGCTCTCAACGCTGCCGGCTCATCTTCAACCTGATGGCAGCCGCGGACTGCGTCACAAATGCCGAGTAGTTGCGTGGGATACCTATTACACGCACGCAGTCTTGCCAGCACGCGCTCGCTCAGCCGGCGCAGACCTGATCCATACGCCCGGATTACGCGTTCCATTGCGCGCGCCGGTACCGCTTGTCGCTACAATCTACGATGTCATCCCCTTAATCTTTCCAGAGTTGTTTCGTCGCCGTGATGTTATCGTTTTGAGCGGGTACCTCCGGCAGATCGCTCGCAGCGCCCGTGTGGTTCTGACGATTTCGGAGCAAAGCCGGCACGACATCCACAGCCGCCTTGGGGTGCCGAAGGAACGCATTGCGGTAACATACCTCGCTGCGGGTGCGGTGTTTGCTCCTCAAAGCGCCGACCGGATACGGGCTACGTGCGAACGCCTCGGCATACGTATGCCCTACTTCCTGTGTGTGGGGACTATCGAGCCGCGCAAGAATCTGTCGCGCGTAATGGAAGCGTTTGCCCGGCTTCGGGCACGGGGAGCGCCGCACCGTCTGGTTCTAGTGGGTAAGGCTGGCCCCCTTGCCGCACCGATTCTTGCCGCTGCGACCCGTCTCGGCCTCGATGATGCCATCCAGATCACCGGCTTTGTTGCTGATGAAGATCTCGCTGCACTCTACAGTGGCGCCAGCGCATTCGTGTACCCTTCGTTGTATGAAGGTTTCGGTCTGCCACCGCTCGAAGCGATGTCCTGTGGCTGTCCTGTCATCACGTCGAACTGTTCGTCGTTGCCGGAAGTGGTAGGCCCAGCAGGGGTGCAAGTGGATCCGTACAACGTGTCAGCGCTGATGGCGGCGATGGAACGGCTGATGAACGATCCGGCGTTCGGCGATGAACTGCGTCATCGTGGACTTGAACGCGCCAGGGAATTTTCCTGGCAACGCTGCATCGCGCAAACCGCCCTTGCGTATGAGCAGGCGCTCGACCCGCGCCGTGCCGCGTCACCCGGCCCGTGAGGCGGATTTCGAACGAACTTGACCGCCTGGTCTTCATCTCCTCGCCGCCGTAGCTCCACATCTCTATGCACGTCATAGAGTGCAGTGGAGCAAAAGCCAAACGGGAACGCCCGGAACTGAACCATGCCTGAGTGACAGGGGGAAACCCGCATGCTGAGCCTGGCGTATCTAGGAGGAGCGCTCGTGTTGGCCTTCCTCGCTCTGCTGAGCGGTAAACGGCGCTTTGCTCTGGTGGTTGTCGCGGTGTGTCTGCTGAGTAACCTGGCTTCGGTGATAATCTATTATCTCGCTCCGGAACTGTCTGATGTCACATTTGCTGTAGCCGCGCGTGAACTGACCATCTATAGTTTTTTCGTGCTAACCTTTTTGCTTGTGCGTCAGTTGCGCTGGCCCGTAGCAACGCTGATCGATCGTGTCTATTTTATTCTGTTGATCTTTTTTCTCGTCAACATTGCAAGTGGCTTCTTGCGCAATGGTATCAGTGCTATGCTGACCGGACGCGAATTAATCTTTCCCCTCGCAACCTATTTTCTCTTTCGTTTTATTAATCTCGACGAAAGGGCGGTTCACAATGTTTTGCAACTGATTGTCGGGATTGCAGTTGCAGGAGGCATGGTAGCCGTTATTGAGCAGGTGTATGTCAATCTGATCAATCCAGCGTTTTGGGAGACAATTGCAATCTCCGGCTATCTCGCCCAGAAGTACGGGTCTTTTGATCAACCTTTTCCCCTTTCGTGGGTCAACTATCTCCCCGGGTTTATTAATCGGCCGCCCGGAATGCGCTCAATTGGACTGATGCTTGACCCGCTCGCAACCGGCCATTTCCTGGCCTGTAGTTTGCCGATCGCTTATTACTGGATCCAGGGATGGAAACGCTACTTCTTCATCGGCATCATTTTTCTGGGCGTCGTGTGCACCTTCTCAAAAGCGTCCTTGTTGATCTCATTCGTCGTCCTTGGCACTCAGGCTTTCCGCATAAAACAGGCATGGCTGCGTTACAGTCTCCTCTTTCTTGCGGGCGTGTGTGTGATTGCGGTGGGAACCTTGTTATTGAGCACCGGTGATGATGCATTTACCCACTTTGGATCCTTTCGCACCGGTGTAGAAGCGCTCCTCAACCGGCCGCTAGGCAAAGGGGTTGGTTCTACCGGTTACTTCAATTTTCTGGTAACCGGCCAGGGTACCGTTGAAGCAATTGATACCACGTTTTCGGTCTATGTCTATCAATTGGGATGGCTCGGTTTGATGGCATTGATTTTCCTTGCCCCCATCCCCGCCCTCGTCCTGCTGCAGCACCTTGCCTGGTTGCGCTCCCGTGCGTTGTTTGTGAATAATTGCCTCAGCCGTTTACTAATGACCGTTCTGCCCCTGGCGCTGACCTATGCCCTGCTGGCCTTTGCCAGCGCTGCGGCGTTTACCGCAGTGCCCGTCTTCGTTCCGATGCTCCTCCTGGGCACGTACAACTCCGTCTGGGTTCGGGAGCGCGCCAGGGCCGAGAAACCCTCTCGGATAGTGTTGGCGCCCTCGCAACCAGTAGCATAGGCGTCGGGACTATCGCATCACTCCGTGAGGCTAAGCAAGAACTGAGAAACCTCTTATGAAGCGGATTCTCTACGCGAGCATGCAACTTCCCTGGCCCCTCGATAATGGCCAGAAGTTTGTTACGGTCAATGATCTAACCTATCTATCCCGGCAGTACGCAATCGATGTAGTTAGTTATATAGATCCGATTAACCGGCCTCGGCAGGATGAACTGCTGAACGAATTGCGTAAACGCCTGCCGAATGTTAATATTTTACCTCCCGTTATCCACGCTATTTTGCATGGCAGCCTTCTCAAACATAAACTTCCAGCCCTCGTCCGTGGTCAATTACGACGAATACCTTTTATAGTTAGTAAATATCGTAACAAAGAGTATCTCTCCCGCATTGTTCAATTGCTCCATGAAAATGATTATGATGTCCTCTATATCGAGAGCCTGAACTCAAGTTTTATTCTCGATGAATTGCCTCACGGGCGCCTGGAAGGAATGAAAGTGATCTATCGGGCCTTTGACGTATTTGCAGAGACGCTCGCCCTTTACGCCCGGGAACTCGGCCTCAGCCCGGCTGGTATCGCCGTGCGGGCTGATCTGCTCGCCTGCCGGAGTTATGAGCGACAACTGTGGCAACGAGTTGATGCCATTTTTACGGTGACGCGCCGGCTGGGGAGTCTGATGGTTGATGAATTACCGGCCATTCGTGATAAGATTGTCTACTTTCCGGTGTTCGTGGAGCCGGCCAGGAGCCGCGCCGCGCCCGAACGCGCCGGGCCGCGCCTTCTGTACGTCGGCACCGTTCATTATCCGCCTAACTTCCTGGGCCTCAAGTGGTTCCTCAACGAGTGCTGGCCGCTTGTTCGTCAGCGGGTTCCCGAAGCCCGTTTCGATGTAGTTGGACGGGGCGGCGAGGCGCTGCTTCCAGTGCCTGATGGGGTTACGATCCATCATTACGTTGATAGCCTTGACCCATACTACCAGCAGGCTGCCGTTTTTGTGGTGCCGTTGTTCTCGGGATCGGGTATCCGGTTGAAAATCCTTGATGCCCTGAGCCACGGTGTGCCGGTTGTCTCCACGCGGGCAGGTTATGCGGGCCTGGAAGTGACTGAGGGCGACGAGCTCCTCGTGGCCGACGATGCTCCGGGTTTTGCCGGGCACGTATGTCGGCTGCTGGAATATCCCGCTGAGCGCCGCCGCCTCGCAGAAAGCGGCCTTGCCTTCATCGAGCAAAACCATAGCCCTGCTCTGGCTGCCCAGGCGATCAATGACATGATCCGGATCTTGTGATCGGCGCTGCATACGCACTATAGCCGGCGCGCATTGGAATTCTATGGTGGTAATCTGAGGTAAAAATAGGGAAAACCGGGTTGCCCAATACCCCTGCCGGGGGAGGGTTTGGGAGGGCGCAGCCCTCCCAAGAACAAGAATATTTTCATTCTGGCGTTGTGCGCCATGCGCATGACCGTCTAACGTGAAAATAGGGGAAACCCGGTTTCCCCACCTGCGGTTCGACAAGCCCACCACAGGCGGTGAGCCTGTCGAACCGTGCCCCTGCCTATGGATGCGCTGGGCGATCCCGACCGCGGTTGGGGTATGGGGAAACCCGGTTTCCCCATACCCCTGCCTGGGGGAGGGTTTGGGAGAGCGCAGCCCTCCCAGGAATGGGTATTTTCATGCTGGCGTTGTGCGGCGTAGCCGCATGGGCGCCTGAGGTGAAAATAGCCCGCCCGCGGGAGGGTTTGGGCGTAGAGGCGCGGCGCCGCCGCGCCTCTACGCCCTCCCAGAAAACAACCCGCCAGCGGGGAGGGTGTGGGAGGGCTGCGCCCTCCCAA